>BS_KBA_SWE02_21mDRAFT_10000048_pt1 | contig 37663 bp, 26 predicted proteins | sample BalSeasSWE02_21m_FD_9196 | JGI IMG/M metagenome (IMG submission 9196)
TAAGGCTTCTGTAAATTTAGAAAAAGCGGAAGCTACTATTGAAATGGAGTCACATATCCCACTGGAAACTTTTCAAAAAGCATTACTAGATGATGGCGGGAGATACCATATTCACCCATCCGGGTCAAAGCATTTGGAAGCTTCAAAAAATAATACAATTGAGAATACTCCCAAGGGAAAAGGAACGGGAATTTTTTATTGTCCAATGCATTGTGAGGGAGATGTGACTTATGATAAGCCAGGAGATTGTCCTGTATGTGGCATGGACTTGGTGGAAGAAATAAGTCTTACTAAAAATACAGGAACTCAATATACTTGTCCCATGCATCCTGAAATTAGGAAGGATGAACCAGGAGCATGCCCTATTTGTGGGATGGATTTAGTTCCACTAAAGGTAGATAGTTCGGCAGAAGAAAAAAAGTATAAAAAGTTACAGAATAAATTTTGGATAGCTGTGGTATTTACCGCTCCTGTTTTTCTGATAGCCATGTCNGAAATGATTCATAACAATCCTCTATATACTATTTTGGATTTAAAATATTGGAATTGGATCCAGTTTGGGTTGTCTATTCCTGTAGTGTTTTTTGCAGCCTGGATGTTTTTTGAACGCGCCTATCGCTCTATAAAAACATGGAATCTTAATATGTTTACCCTCATTGGAATTGGGGCTGGTGTTGCTTGGACGTTTAGTGTGTTCGGGATGCTTTTCCCAGATATTTTTCCTTCCCAATTTAAAACAGAAGCCGGAACCGTCCATGTCTATTTTGAAGCCGCAACGGTGATCTTAACATTAGTTTTATTAGGACAGCTTTTAGAAGCAAGAGCGCACAGTCAAACAAATAGTGCCGTGAAAGAATTATTGAAACTTGCACCCAACGAGGCCATTCGGATAGTAAATGGTATTGAAGAAAAGATTTCTATTGATCAAATCCAGTTAGGGGATTTATTACGGGTAAAGCCAGGAGATAAAATTCCGGTGGATGGAAGTATTACTGAAGGGGAAAGTACGATCGATGAATCTATGATCACAGGGGAGCCTATTCCGGTTACCAAAAGGGAAGGAGATAAAGTGAGTGCTGGAACTATCAATGGAAAACAATCGTTCGTTGTAAAAGCTGAAAAAGTAGGAAGTGACACTTTGCTATCTCAAATTGTTGAAATGGTGAACAAAGCAAGTAGGAGTCAGGCACCTATTCAAAAATTAGCCGATAAAATTTCCGGCTACTTCGTGCCTATTGTTGTACTTATTTCGGTCATTACATTTATTGTTTGGGCTATTTTTGGCCCTGAACCTGCTTATGTTTTTGCTCTAGTTAATGCGATTGCTGTCTTAATTATTGCTTGTCCTTGTGCGCTTGGATTAGCTACGCCAATGTCTGTAATGGTGGGAGTGGGAAAAGGGGCGCAATCCGGTATCTTAATAAAAAATGCCGAAGCTCTAGAGAAGCTGGACAAGATCGATACCTTAATTATTGACAAAACCGGTACAATTACCGAAGGAAAACCTTCGGTAGAAAAAGTTGTAGCCGTTGGCGATTCTTGTTCTGAAACAGAAGTACTTCAATATATTATTTCCTTAAACCAATTAAGCGAACATCCTTTGGCAGAAGCAACGATTAAATTTGGTAAAGAACAAGGTGTTGAAGTTTTAAAAGTTTCCGATTTCGCTTCAGTAACGGGAAAAGGTGTCACCGGACTGGTTAACGGCAAAAAAGTCGCACTGGGGAATGAGAAAATGTTGGAAGGGATTAGTGCTACTATTTCAGAAAAACTTCAGCAGGAAGTAACGTCTCAACAAAAACTTGGGAAAACGGTTTCATACCTTTCAATAGTTAGTGAAGCAGTAGGTTATATTGTTATAAGTGATAAAATTAAGGAATCCAGTAAGAGCGCTTTAAAAGAACTTCAGTATAAAGGAATAGACGTCATTATGCTTACTGGGGATAATCATGACACGGCTAAAGCTGTTGCCTCTCAATTAAATCTAACACATTTTAAAGCAGAAATGCTTCCGCAGGATAAAATGAACGAAGTAGAACGTTTGCAAGGTGAAGGCAGAAAAGTGGCAATGGCAGGAGATGGAATTAATGATGCACCTGCATTGGCAAAAAGTGACGTGGGAATTGCGATGGGCACTGGAACCGATGTAGCAATTGAAAGTGCCTCAATTACGCTGGTAAAAGGGGATTTACAGGGTATTGTAAAAGCTCTTAACCTAAGTGGTAAAGTGATGAAGAATATAAAGCAAAATTTATTTTTTGCGCTTATTTATAACACGATTGGTATTCCTGTTGCCGCAGGAGTTCTGTTTCCGTTTTTTGGACTTTTATTGTCTCCAATGATTGCAGCATTAGCTATGAGTTTTAGTTCGGTTTCTGTAATTGGGAATGCACTTCGATTAAGAAGTGTGAGCCTTAACTGAATTTCAAAATAATAAAAAAATCTATGCGACTAGGACCCGAGAGGTGCTTTAATAAATATAATTATGTTCGATAAACTAATAAAATATTTTCTATATAATCGGCTGGTTACTATTCTTCTGTTGGCAACATTTATTGGTTGGGGTTTGGTTACAGCACCATTTAGTTGGGATATAGGTTTTCTTCCAAAAGATTCGGTACCTGTTGATGCCATTCCAGATATTGGTGAAAACCAACAAATAGTATTTACGGATTGGTCTGGTCGTTCTCCTCAGGATATTGAGGATCAAATTACCTATCCGCTAACCACTTCCTTATTGGGTATTCCAGGAGTAAGATCCATTAGAAGTACCTCTATGTTTGGATTTTCTATCATTTACATCATTTTTGAGGAAGATGTTGAATTCTATTGGTCTCGAACTAGGGTTTTGGAAAAATTGAACTCGCTTCCAGCCAACATTTTGCCTGAAGGGGTGGCTCCCTCTATGGGACCGGATGCAACGGGATTGGGGCAAGTATTTTGGTACACTCTCGAAGGACGGGATCCGCAAGGGAACGTTACTGGCGGTTGGGATTTACACGAACTACGTACTATACAGGATTTTTATGTTAAACTTGGATTAAGTGGAACAACCGGTGTGGCAGAAGTAGCTTCAGTTGGTGGCTTCGTCCAGGAATACCAAATTGATGTAAATCCAAATGCCTTAAAAGCCTTCAGTATTGGGATAGATCAAGTAATGATGGCAGTGAAAAATTCCAACCGTGACATTGGTGCAAAAACGTTAGAAATAAATAAAGTTGAATATCTAATTCGCGGTCTGGGTTATATAAAGTCTGTTAAGGATATTGAGAATACGGTTGTTGCCGTGAACAATAACAAACCCATTTTGGTCAAAGATTTGGGCGTGGTGTATTTAGGGCCCGCAGAGCGACGTGGAATTTTAGATAAGGGCGGTGCTGATGTAGTTGGTGGTGTTGTTGTAGCCCGTTACGGCTCCAATCCACTACAGGCCATTGAAAATACCAAAGAAAGAATTAAGGAAATCTCTGTTGGATTGCCACAAAAGACTTTGGCCGACGGTACCGTAAGTAAGGTCACCATAGTCCCGTTTTATGACAGAACACAGCTAATTCACGAAACTATTGGCACACTGGAAAAAGCGCTATCTCATGAAATTCTAATAAGTATTATTGTAATTCTTGTCTTGGTTCTCAATTTGAGAGCTTCCCTATTAATTTCTAGTTTACTGCCGGTTGGGGTGCTTATGACTTTTATTGCGATGAGGTATTTTGGAGTTGATGCCAATGTGGTAGCTTTATCCGGAATCGCTATTGCTATTGGCGTGATGGTAGACGTGGGGATTATTTTTGTTGAGAATACCATTAGGCATTTGGAAATGCCGGAGAATAAAGATTCAAAGGGGGCCAAACTTTTGTCAACTATACATCGAGCGACTATGGAGGTTTTTCCGGCTGTCACAACAGCCCTTTTAACAACCATCGTGAGTTTTCTACCCGTATTTTTTATGGAAAATGCCGAAGGAAAATTATTCAGACCATTGGCTTTCACTAAAACTTTCGCGCTTGGGGCATCCTTTATTATCGGGATTATAATTTTGCCAATGCTTACTTATTTTGCTTTTAATATCAAGATTCAAAAAGCGAGAATGGTACGTATATGGAACCTCGTCCTAATCGTTTCAGGATTGTTTCTGGCTGTTTACTTCAGTTTTTGGCTGCCGTTGGCTTTGGTGTTTATTGGTGTATTGAGGTTGGTGGAAGATAAAAATCCTCAGTTTTTAGGAAAGTATTCCACTCAAATTACGCTGTTAATTATTGTTATAGTAACACTGTTTTTTCTTACGGAAGAATGGCTGCCTCTTGGGCACCAAAACGCTTTATTTTCAAACTACCTCTTTGTAATAGTATTGCTATCACTTATTTTGGGAATTTTAATGGGTATGGTTAAATATTACGAGCCCATATTAAAGTGGTGTTTGGTGAATAAAAGAAAATTTTTGCTGGTGCCGGTAATCACCATTTTCTTCGGAATTATGATTTGGTTGGGTTTTACTAGAATTTTTGGATTTACGGCCAGCGGATTTGATAAAGTGGGTTGGAATATAAGAACCACATCAGTTTGGACAGGAATGGCCAATACTTTTCCCGGAGTTGGAAAAGAATTTATGCCTTCCTTAAATGAAGGAAGCTTTTTACTAATGCCAACTTCTATGCCTCATGTTGGAATTGAAGCCTCTAAAAAAACCTTGCAGCAACTCGATATTGCAGTAACGGCTATTCCAGAAGTGGATATTTCTGTTGGTAAATTGGGGAGAATTGAGAGTGCTTTAGATCCTGCGCCTATTTCGATGTATGAAAATATCATTAATTATAAACCAAAATTTATCCTTTCAGAAGATGGAAAACCCCTTGCATTTAAAGTTGACAAGAACGAACGTTTTATCTTAAGATCGGGTGATACTTTAAACAATGAAGAAGCAATAAATCAGAAAGTTTCCAAAGAAAATTTAATTGAAGATGAAGATGGAAGCTATTATAGAAATTGGCGAAAGCATATTAAAACCCCGGATGATATCTGGGATGAAATTGTAAAAGCAACCAATATTCCTGGAGTTACCTCTGCTCCTAAATTACAACCAATAGAAACCCGATTGGTTATGTTACAAACAGGGATGCGGGCACCCATGGGCATTAAGGTGTATGGCCCAAATTTGCAAAGCATCCAGGAATTCGGATTACAATTGGAAGGGCTTTTAAAGGAAGTGCCTTCAGTGAAAGCTGAGGCCGTTTTTGCGGATCGAACAGTAGGGAAACCATACCTGGAAATAGAGATTGATAGAATCGCCATCGCGCGGTATGGTTTAAGCATTGAAGATGTGCAAAAAACTATGGAAACGGCAATTGGTGGCATGGAAATCACCACTACTGTCGAGGGTAGAGAGCGATTTCCGGTACGTGTTCGCTATCCACAAGAGTTGCGTGACGATCCCGAAAGCATTAAAAAAATACTAGTTCCTACCAAAATAGGGGCTCAAATTCCCTTAGGAGAATTGGCAGTACTGAATTACGTACGCGGTCCACAGATGATTAAAAGTGAAGATACTTTTTTGGTTGGCTATGTCTTATTTGATAAACGAGATGGTTTTGCTGAAGTGAATGTGGTAAATGACGCTCAAAATTACATTCAATCGAAAATAGATTCAGCAGCATTAATTGTTCCTGCAGGTATTAGTTATAAGTTTTCAGGAAATTATGAAAATCAGGTTAGAGCGGTAAAAAGGTTGGCTATTGTGATTCCAATCAGTTTGGTTTTAATCTTCCTGTTGTTGTATTTTCAATTTAAAACCATTATTGCTTCCGCCATTCACTTTTCAGGAGTATTTGTGGCTTTTTCTGGCGGATTTATCATGATTTGGTTGTACGGACAACCTTGGTTTATGGATTTCGCCATTTCGGGAGAGAATATGCGTGATTTATTTCAAATACATACAATCAATTTGAGTGTTGCGGTTTGGGTTGGATTTATAGCTCTTTTCGGGATTGCGACAGACGATGGTGTTCTAATGGGAACCTACATTCATCAGGTTTTTGAAAGAAGGAATCCAAAAACTGTTTCTGAAGTGCGGGATTCTGTTATGGAAGCAGGATTAAAAAGAGTTCGACCTGCAATGATGACTGCTGCGGTAGCTATTATCGCTCTTTTACCGGTATTGTCTTCTACCGGAAAAGGAGCCGATATAATGGTGCCTATGGCTATTCCTATTTTTGGGGGTATGATTATTCAAATCATGACCATTTTTGTAGTTCCGGTATTGCAGGCAATATGGAGGGAAAATGTGGTGAAAAAAAACAGCTCTCTTACCCAGGTGGAAATCGAGAACTCTAACGAAGCTCATTAATTTAAAAGAAAATATTACATGTATAATGCAATAAAATTATTCGAAATCCGGCCTAAATTCTATCATATGGGATTAGGTGTTATTTTCTTTGTCTTTTTCTTCTTCGGAATAAATAGCGACCCTGTTTCTGCACAGACTTTGGACATCTATTTGCTGACTGCTGCAGAAAATAATCCGAAGTTGAAATCGGCCTATGCACAGTTTGAAGCAGCCATGCAACAAGCACCTCAAGTGTCTGGATTGCCGGATCCTTCCTTAACGATGAGCGCTTTCGGGAGAATGATTGAGACTCGGGTAGGAACACAGGAAGCCAGATTTTCATTAACGCAAATGTTTCCTTGGTTTGGAACACTTAAGGCTAAGGAAAATGCTTCTGTTTTAATGGCTGAGGCCAGGTTTCAGAATTATTTAAATCTGAGAAACCAATTGTTCTTCGAAATAAAATCTGTTTATGCCGAATTGTATGCGCTTGAAAAAACGATTCAGCTTAAAAAAGAAAATTTGGATATCCTGAATTCTTACAGGCAATTGACTTTAAGCCGATTTAAAAGTGGAAGTGCACCAATGGTAAATGTGATTAAAGTTGATATTCAAATAGAATCGGCTAAAACTGAAATTAAATTGCTCGAAGATATGATAAGTTCTTTGGAGGTCAAGTTCAATTTAATGTTGAACCAAAAAACGCAAATGGCAGTGCATATAGAAGATACATTGCTGTTCAAAAATTCCGAAAGATTATTAGATTCTGAAGATTTATTTAAAAACCATCCCAGCATTGTTGGTTTGGAAAAGCAAAAACAATCTTATGAATTTCAGCAAACCGTGGCTCAAAAAGAAGGCTTGCCTATGCTTGGTTTGGGAATAGACTATTCCATTATTTCAAAACGTACTGATGCCAATCCGGAAATGAACGGACGGGATGCCATAATGCCGATGCTCACAGTGACTCTACCAATTTTCAGAAAAAAATACAAGGCTGCAAAAAAAGAGGCAGAATTTATGGTGAGCGGCATGGAGCATGAACAGGAAGCCCAAAAAAATGAATTGCAAAGCGTTTATGAAATGACAATTTACGAACTTAAAAAATCGGAACAACTTATCGCTCTATACGATAAGCAGCTAATTAGTTCGGGTCAGGCAAATAAATTGCTTATTTCTGGTTTTAGCAACGCCACAACAGATTTTGAAGAGGTTTTGCAGATGAACCAGGATATATTAATGTTGCAAACTCAAAAAGTGGAAGCGATAAAAAATGGATTTACAGCCGAAGCAAAATTAGATTATTTAAATTCTAAATAATAGGAATAATGAAAACTGGAAATAAAAAATTACTTAAAACAGTGGGTATTTTGGCCATTGGAATCTTATTGGGATGGTTGTTATTTGGAGGTGGAGAAAAAGTGGCCGAGAATCACGACCATAGCGGTGCGGAAGTTGAACAAATATGGACTTGCTCCATGCATCCTCAAATTCGCAAAAATGAGCCCGGCCCATGCCCACTATGCGGGATGGATCTAATTCCCCTTGAATCTGGAAGTGAAGGTGATGACCCAAGCAGTTACCAAATGAGTGAAAATGCTATGAAATTAGCTAATATCACTACTATTGTTATTGGCAAAAGCAACGCTAGCAAAGAAATAAGATTAAATGGAAAAGTTCAAATAGATGAACGAAATGCGTATTCACAATCTACTCATATTCCGGGAAGAATTGAGCAGATATCGATCAATTTTACAGGGGAAAAAGTGGGACGCGGACAAACATTAGCTACAGTTTATTCTCCTGAATTAGTCACAGCCCAGGAAGAATTATTGCAAGCGGCAAGGATCAGGGAAAGTCAGCCGGAATTGTTTGCAGCTGCACAAGAAAAGTTGCGAAATTGGAAAATAGGACAAGCACAAATCGATCAAATTGTAGCTAACAATAAACCCATTCAGCGGTTTTCCATACATGCCGACGTAAATGGTGTAGTTACAAAGAAATTTGTGGATTTAGGAGATTATGTTGAACGTGGGGCGCCAATTTATGAGATTTCGGATCTTTCCCAAGTATGGGTGCTATTCGATTTATATGAAAGTGAACTTGCATGGATTAATGTTGGCAGTGAAATAGAATATACCATCAATTCGTTTCCTGGAGAAACCTTTAACGGAAAAATAAGTTTTATCGATCCCTTAATCAATTCTCTAACCCGTGTGGCTTCGGCTCGCGTAGAGGTAAATAATAAAGCTGGCAGATTAAAACCCGAAATGTTTGCTTCGGGAATTGTAAAAAATGAGATTGGAAAAGCAGATTCTCAGGACATTGTAATTCCGAAATCTGCAGTTCTATGGACAGGAAAGCGATCTGTGGTTTATATCAAGGAAGCTTCTGGTTTCAAATTACGCGAAATTAATTTAGGCCCATCTCTTGGAGATGCATACATCGTAAAAGACGGTTTGGAAACAGGAGAAGTAGTTGTATCGAACGGAACATTTACAGTTGATGCAGCTGTTCAGTTAGCAGGTAAACCGAGTATGATGAATCCAGAGGGAGGCAATCTAAGAACGGGCCATGAAAGGATGGATATGGGTGATCAACAAAAGAAAGGAAATTCAAAAGAGAAGATGAGCGATGAAGAAATGAAGAACATGAATAATCAATAAAAATTTAAAAGCAATAATAAGAATAACTGTGATATTCTGTTATGATTAACTAATAATTCTGCAATTTCTACTTAACACTTTTATGAACGATATATTTAATTTAGCTTTGAAAAAAAAGACACAAAAAATCATCTTAAATCTTTTATTAATCCTTCCCTCCGTTTTATTTTCTCAGGAAAAACTAATCGGGAAAATTATGGAGGTTAATGAGAAAGGCTATCGAATTAGCTTAAATGGCGCGAATGTGGTTTGGCTTAACACCACAATCGGAACCATTACAGATTTGGATGGAAATTTTAGTATTCCGTATAAAGAAGAATACAAGGAGCTTGTCGTTAGCTATGTGGGTTATAAGACAGATACAATAAGTATTTCTGAAAATAAAATGATTCATCATTTGTTGCAGTCGAATGCGAGTCTTGATGAAGTATTGATAAGAAGTAGAAAAAAAGCATCTTCACGATCCTATTTGCAAGCAGAAAATTTGATAAATGTGAGCAGCGCAGAATTGCTTAAAGCAGCCTGTTGTAACCTTTCAGAAAGTTTTGAAACAAACCCCTCTATAGATGTTAATTTTGCGGACGCTATTTCAGGAACACGCCAAATAAAGATGTTAGGACTAACAAGTCCGTATATTTTAATTACGACAGAAAATATTCCATCAATTCGTGGGGCGGCGCAGACTTATGGATTGAGCTTTATTCCAGGCACTTGGGTGGAAAGTATTCAAATCACCAAAGGAGCAGGAAGTGTGACAAATGGTTTTGAAAGTATAGCCGGACAAATAAATACTGAACTTCAAAAACCCACAACCGATGATAAGCTATTTATAAATGGATATGCAGCAGGTAATGGTAGATTTGAGCTTAATACGCACATAAATACTAAAGTAACTGATAAATGGAGCACTGGGTTGTATTTACACGGAAATATTCGGGAGAAAAAGTTTGACAACAATAACGATGGCTTTTTGGATATGCCACTAATGAAGCAAATGAATGTAATGAACCGCTGGCAATATAGTAATTTACAAAAGGGGCTGGTGAGTTTTATTAATTTCAGATTTTTGAATGACGAAAAACAATTGGGTCAAATAGACTTTAATCCTGATACGGATAAGCTTACTATGAATGCTTGGGGAGGCGAAATAAAGACGAAACGTTTTGATGTATCTGCGAAATTTGGTTATGTAAATCCTGAAATACCCTATCAAAGTATGGGGATGCAAGTGGCGTATAGCAAGCATGATCAAGAGTCTTATTTTGGACTAAGGCAATATGATATTACCCATAACAGTTTGTATGCAAATGCATTATATAATTCAATTATAAGTGATTCAAGACAAAAGTTTAAAACAGGGTTGAGTGCTACATATGATAATTACGATGAGTTTGTGGAAATTGAAAATATTACCCGTGAAGAGAGGTCTATTGGGGCATTCTTTGAATATTCATACGACAATTTAAGTAGCTTGAATCTCACCGCTGGCCTTCGTGTTGACACTCATAATTTATTGGGCACATTCGTCACACCTAGATTGCACTTGCGATATACGCCTTGGGAGAAATCTGCTTTTAGGGCATCGATAGGTCGAGGAAAACGAAGTGCAAATATTTTTACAGAAAACCAGAACCTTTTCTCTTCATCACGAAGTATAAACATTGTTGATTCTGGGGGAAGTATTTATGGTTTAGACCCTGAAATAGCATGGAATTATGGAGTTTCATACTTACAAGGTTTTAATCTATTCGGAAAAAAAGCGGATATAACCTTTGATTTTTATAGAACTGATTTTCAGAACCAGGTAGTAGTGGATTGGGAAAATAGGAAGGAAGTAAAGTTTTATAATTTGAAAGGTAAGAGTTATGCAAACAGTTTTCAGGTAGAATTTAACTATGATATTTTTGAAAGGTGGGACCTTAGAACAGCCTATAAATATTATGACGTAAAAACCTCTTATGATTCTGGCTTATTAGAGAAACCATTGACCCCTAGTCATCGTGTGTTTGCTAATCTTTCTTATGAAACCTTTTTGAAAAATAATGGAGCTCAATGGAAATTTGACCTTACCTATAATTGGCTTGGTGAGCAACGATTTTCAAAAACTAGTGACAACCCTATTCCATATCAATTACCAGAATACTCGCCAACAGTTGGGACGCTAAATGCTCAAGTCACTAAGGTTTTTTCTAGTAAATTTGAAGTATATTTGGGTGGTGAAAATATAACTAATGTAACACAAGATAATCCTATCCTAAGTAGCGAGAATCCATTCGGACCAAATTTCGACACTACTTTTGTTTACGGGCCAATTTTTGGCAGTAGTTATTATCTTGGCTTGCGTTTTAAAATAAATTAATGCGTTTTAAAATAAATTAAATTATGAAAAAATTAATAGTAGTTGCCGTATCGATGCTAATTGGAATGGTGTCAATTTCACAAAACAAAAATGCAAAGGCCACATTAGATGTTGATGGTGTTTGTATGATGTGTAAACAACGAATTGAATTGGCATCAGTAAAAACTAAAGGTGTAAAATCGGCAGTTTGGAATGTTGACACACATGAATTAAGGATTATTTATGATGAGAATAAAACCGATTTGGCAACTATCAATCAAAATATTGCTAATGTAGGTCATGATACCAAAGAGGTAAAGGCGACAGAAGAAGCTTATAATAGTTTAAATCCTTGTTGTTTGTACCGAGATGATCAAGTGATAAAAGACCATAAAAATTAGAAACGTGATTTTAACATAAAAAAGCCCACATAAATAATAAAATATACGGGCTTTTTTCTATTAGAAAAGGGTCAAGAGTTAGTTAAATTTTAGCCAATAAAAATATCACGAATCGAAAACTAATGTACCTTTACTTAGTTATTTAAATATAATAATTATGGCAACAGCTAAGTCAAACAGTAAGCCTAGTGCAAAAGCTCCAGCGAAAGCTCCAGTTAAAAAGGCTGCACCGACTGCTTCTAAAAAGAAGTAATTCGGACAGGGTTTATTTCGTATAAACCTTTTTTTAGAGAAAAAACAAAAAAGGCCACCCTTAAAGAAGGTGGTTTTTATATTTTTACAAGATGAATTTAAAACCAAAAATATTTTTATATATCATAACCGTAGTTGTCATTATTGGCGCTATTGTTTGGGAATATTACATGCGTCAATGGTTATCCTTTCAGCCTAATAATGGTGAGGATGTTATGCGAACCGATCTGTTTGTGATTTGGCCCGTCGTTATCACGTTGGTTTCATTGTCGTTATTCCGAATTTTTAGAAAGGAAGAATAAATAAATATCCTTTGAACTGTTTCAAAGCTCCTGAAGGGATTAATTTACCTAAAGCAATTCATCAAAACTTCCCTAATAAAAAAGGCTCTAGTTAAAAACCAGAGCCTTCTCTTGAGTACTTATGTAATTCAAAAAGTATTGGCGATTCGCCCTTACATCATTCCCGGCATTCCACCACCCATATTAGGCATAGACGGACTATCTTCTTTAATGTCCACTAAAGCGCATTCGGTAGTTAAGATCATTCCAGCAACCGATGCAGCATTTTCCAATGCAATACGAGTTACTTTTTTAGGATCAATAATACCTGCTTTCAACATATCAACGTAAGTTTCTGTTTTAGCATCATATCCAAAGTTTTTCTTTCCTTCCAATACTTTATTTATTACGACTGAACCTTCGCCACCTGCATTTTCAACAATGGTGCGCAATGGGGATTCAATCGCCTTTGCTACAATTTGTATTCCCGTTGCTTCGTCTAAAGTGTCTGTAGTTAATTTTTCTAAAGCGGCAATTGCTCTTACGAAAGCAACGCCACCGCCGGCAACAATTCCTTCTTCAACAGCTGCACGAGTGGCGTGAAGTGCATCATCAACGCGATCTTTCTTTTCTTTCATTTCTACCTCACTTGCTGCACCAACATACAAAACGGCAACACCTCCAGCCAATTTAGCTAAACGTTCTTGTAGTTTTTCTTTATCATAATCGCTAGTTGTACTTTCAATTTGAGATTTGATTTGGTTTACACGTGCTTTGATATCATTTTTATTACCTGCCCCATTTACAATCGTAGTATTGTCCTTATCAATTGTAATTGTTTCTGCAGTACCTAACATTTCAATAGTGGCATTTTCTAATGTAAAGCCACGCTCTTCAGAAATAACAGTACCGCCAGTCAATACGGCGATATCTTCTAGCATTGCTTTTCTTCTATCACCAAATCCAGGCGCTTTTACAGCAGCTATTTTTAAAGAACCACGAAGCTTATTCACAACCAATGTTGCCAAGGCCTCACCGTCAACATCTTCGGCAATAATCAATAGCGATTTTCCTTGCTGAACTAGTGGCTCTAGAACTGGAAGTAAATCCTTCATTGAAGAGATTTTCTTATCATACAAAAGTACCATCGGATTTTCCAATAAGGTTTGCATTTTTTCACTATCAGTAACGAAGTAAGGAGACAAATAACCTCTGTCAAACTGCATTCCTTCCACTACATCAACATAAGTATCGGTGCCTTTTGCCTCTTCCACAGTGATAACTCCTTCTTTTCCTACTTTTCCAAATGCAGTAGCAATTAGATCTCCAATCATATCATCATTATTGGCGGAGATAGATGCTACTTGCTTTATCATTTCTGAAGAATTACCCACTTTAGTAGACTGTTTATCTAAATCTTTTACAATAGCCTCTACAGCTTTGTCAATACCTCGTTTTAGATCCATTGGATTTGCTCCAGCAGCTACATTTTTCAAACCTTCCTTTACAATTGCCTGCGCTAATACGGTTGCAGTAGTGGTTCCATCACCAGCAAGATCATTGGTTCTTGAAGCTACTTCTTTAACCATTTGAGCCCCCATATTTTCCAAAGGATCTGCCAACTCTATTTCTTTTGCAACGGTAACACCATCTTTTGTTACTTGAGGTGGTCCAAATGACTTACTGATAATTACATTACGCCCTTTAGGCCCTAACGTTACTTTAACAGCATTTGCCAGTGCGTCAACACCACGTTTTATTCCATCACGTGCTTCTACATCAAATTTTATATCTTTTGCCATGTTTTTTATCTTTATACTTTAAGCTTAAAGTTTTAAATAGAATTATATTAAATTTTTATTTTATATTATTGCTAGTATATCGTCCTCACGCATAATGAGATAGTCTTTTCCATCAAGTTTAAGTTCACTTCCCGAGTACTTTCCGTACAAAACAAGATCGCCAACTTTAACTGTCATTTTGTAGTCTTCTTTGCCTTTTCCAACAGCTACTACTTTACCTTGTTGTGGTTTTTCTTTCGCTGAATCTGGAATGAATAATCCAGAAGCAGTTTTAGTTTCAGCTTCTTGAGGCTGAACCAAAACTCTATCTGAAAGCGGTTGAATTTTTAACGCCATTTTGATATAATTTTTTTGTTAAATTTTAGTTTAATATTTTGTGTTACCCTATGGACAGAAATTATGCCATTGCTTAATATCTGACAATTATAAAAATGAAAATGCCAGCTTGTCATTAGCTGGCATTTAATTAAAAAGTTTTGATGAAAAAATTAATTGCCACCTCCATCAGTTTCGGTACTTCCGTCAGCTTTTGTTGGAGTCTCCGTAGGTGAGGGTAATGCATTTTCAATTGTTTCAGGTTCAAACGTTTTAGATTGTGAAGCATTTCCTCCCATAATTGGAATACTGGAAAGTAAAATTAATGTTAACATCAGACCAGCCAACGTCCATGTGCTTTTATCTAAAAAATCAGTTGTTTTTTGAACTCCTCCCATTTGTTGGGTTCCACCGCCTCCAAAAGATGAAGAAAGACCGCCTCCTTTTGGGTTTTGTACCATTATTATCACAATCAATAAAAAAGCTACGATCATGATTAAAACTAGAAATATTGTAAACGTACTCATTGTTCTTATGTATTTATCAATTTTTGTATTGCCCTAATTTGGTCTGCAAAGAAACCACTTTTTTCGGGATATTTCAAAATTAAAATTTTATATGCATGTATTGCCTTGTTATAATTCTTTTGTTGTAAATAGACCTTTGCCAATGTTTCTGTCATCAAAGAACTAGGATTTTGAATATATGGATCAGCAAGATTTTTATTTTGATGAGTTTCTACAGTTGTTAATGATGTAATTTCTTTTGGTATGGGTCTTGGTTTTTTCTGAATAAATTTTTCGATTAATTCATATTTACGTTCTTTTTCTTCTTGTATTTCGACTTTTGGATTAATGAGTTCTTCATTTGAACCGGTTGAACGAACGATTGGTTTAGCTCGAGTTAATTTAAGCCATTCAGCAAATGAATGGGTGTCATTCTTTCTAAATTCCAACGGATTGTTGATCTCCAAAATCGTTGTTGCTGTTTCTTTTGTTGATTCTAATTGAATTTTTAATAGCTTCTCATTTTCCTCCTTATTTAATTTAACTTGTTGTGAAACGGATGTAACTTTTCGCTCAAATAGGTCCGGATCTAGAATCGAAGTAGCCTTTTTTAGTTCTATCTTTATTTGTTTGTCAATTTCAGAGCTAATGGATTCTGAAATATCTTCGATAATAACTTCAATTTCTTTAATGGCATTGCTATGTTGTAAAATTGTTTGCGAAATTTCATTTTGCACGAATGCATCTGAAGTAATGTATTCAAATAGAATATTTCTATCTGTGGTGTAAGCAGCTGTTAATTTTAAAGCATCGTTGTATAAAAAACTGTGTTCATTTTTCAACCCTTTTAGTTGAAGTGCTCGTGCACTTTGAAAATAGGGATATTTTTCAATAATAGATTGTAATAAAGACATTTCACCCTTGCTTATTTTTTGCGGATGTGCCATTATCTCTGTATACGATTCTGTATTCAAAATACTACCAATTTGCTAAAGATTTATTGAATATATCTTGGGTAATCCTTTCAAAAATTACGGAGATAGCGTTTTCTAATGTTGATCCAATGAGTTGAGAGCTTCCAGGATAATCGTAATAAAATGAGAATCGTTGTTCAAAATCCTTTTCTTCATCCTTAGTATTGTAAAATCTTACATTTACACTTATAGTTAAGCGGTTTTGAGCCGCTGTACTTTGAGCAGTCGCGGTAATTGGAGACACATAGTACTGCACAATTTCTCCTTCAAAAATTAAATCCCCATTTTGGTTTACTAAATCCAGACTGGTTTGGTTTAACATCAGTTCTTGAAGACTCTGAGTGAAATTTCTATCAATTCCAGGTTCTATGATTGGTGCAATGTTTTGAAAATAACTCACTTGAAAAGTTTTGGTGTTGGAGTAATCAATATCCGCACCCGTAAAAGAATACACCCCACAACTTTGTGATAGAGGTATAGTAATAAATAAGAGCAATATAAAAGTCGCGTTTTTCATTAAGATTTTCTGAAAGTGTTCAGCTACAATTTACAAATCATATTGTTTTATTTTTCGGTATAAAGTCCGTTCAGAAATACCTAATTCGTCGGCCGCGTCTTTACGCTTACCGTGGTATTTTTCTAAAGATTTTTTGATTAATTCCAATTCTTTTTGTTGTAGAGATAAGTTTTCTTCTTCTTCAATCTCTTCAGCAAAATCATATTTATCTTTTATTGATTCTGAACCTTTTTCAGAAATATTTAAAACCTCAAATTCACGAGGATTCTCATCAAGATTATCGTCACTATTAAAAGGAGGTAATGTCTCTTCAGCGTCCTCTTCAGAATAAATTTTATTTATAAGGGACGAATGTTCTTCTTTAACTTTAGCGGTATTACCAGATTTCATAAGCTCTAGAGTAAGCTTTTTCAAATCGTTTACATCCCTCTTCATATCAAATAAAACTTTAAAAAGAATTTCTCTTTCGCTACTAAAATCACCTTCCGATTTTTTTGTATTTACTAATGCCGGTAGGTTACTTCCCATATCAGGGAGATAATGATTAAGTGTTGCATAGGTGATTTCTCTATTTTGTTCTAACACGGAAATCTGCTCCGCAACATTTCTTAATTGCCTAATGTTTCCACTCCAACGATATTTCAATAAGAGATCTATGGCATCTGCATTTAAGCGGATAGTTGGCATTTTGTATTTCTGAGCAAAATCAGCCGCAAATTTTCTGAACAATAAATGTATATCTTCACTACGTTCTCTAAGAGAAGGCAAATTAATTTCTACAGTACTTAATCGATAGTATAAATCTTCTCTAAATTTTCCTTTATTAATAGCATCCACCATTTTCACATTCGTAGCAGCCACAATTCGCACGTCTGTTTTTTGAATTTGGGAAGATCCCACTTTTAAAAACTCACCATTTTCTAGAACTCTCAACAGCCTCACTTGTGTAGGTAAGGGTAATTCTCCTACTTCATCTAGGAATATTGTTCCGCCATCTGCAACTTCAAAATAACCGCTCCGAGTAGCAGTAGCTCCAGTAAAAGACCCTTTTTCGTGCCCAAATAGTTCACTGTCAATTGTACCTTCTGGAATAGCTCCGCAGTTAACTGCAATATACTTTCCGTGTTTTCTATGTGATAGGGAATGGATTATTTTGGGGATACTTTCTTTGCCCACGCCACTTTCACCTGTTACCAACACCGAGATATCGGTAGGAGAAACCTGAATGGCTTTTTCTACTGCGCGATTAAGTTTAGGATCATTTCCTATAATTCCAAAACGTTGTTTTATTGCTTGAACGTTCTCCATATTTTTTTAGCCCCTTGAAAACGGGGGGTCATAAATTTATTATTATGTATTTTCACTAATCCCAATTGCTTCACCTATCAAGGTAGCACTAGTGCAGCTGTTTACTTTCACCATTACAAAGTCACCCAGTTTATAATTTTCTTTTGGAAACACAACTACTAGGGATTGTGGATTTCTGCCACTCCAATGACTGCTACTCTTCTTTGATTCTCTTTCAATTAGGACTTCAACAGTTTTACCAATAAATTGATTTGTTCGAAATGCACTATGTCTTCTTTGTGCATCAACAATTTCGGTAAGACGTCTTTTTTTTATTTCTTCAGGCACGTCATCTTTTAATTTACGAGCAGCCATGGTACCAGGGCGCTCGGAATAATTAAACATATAACCAAAATAATATTTTACGTATTCCATCAAACTTAACGTATCTTGATGATCTTCTTCAGTTTCAGTTGGAAAACCTGATATAATATCCTGGGAAATTCCACAGCCAGGAATAATTTCTAAAATTTTATCAATTAATTTGAAATATTCTTCACGTGTGTGTTGCCGATTCATCTCCTTCAATATGCGAGTACTTCCACTTTGAACCGGCAAGTGTATATAATCACAGATATTTTTGTATTTAGCCACTGTGTATAATACTTCTTCTGTCATGTCTTGCGGATTTGAAGTCGAAAAACGAATACGAAGTTTGGGATGAGCTTCAGCAACCATTGCTAATAAATTTGAAAAGGAGGTGGCGGTAACTTGTTCCATTTTCGAGGCATTTTTGAAGTCTTTTTTCAAACCTCCTCCAAACCATAAATAGCTATCGACATTCTGACCTAAAAGAGTTATCTCTTTATATCCTTTTAACGCCAAGTCATTCACTTCTTCCATGATACTTCGAGGATCTCGACTTCGTTCTCGGCCCCTTGTAAATGGGACGACACAAAAGGTGCACATATTATCACATCCACGAGTTATGCTAACTAAGGCGTTTATCCCGTTAGTGTTAAGTCTTACGGGTGAAATGTCACCGTAAGTTTCATCTTTAGACAGAATTACGTTTACAGCATCTCGACCGTCATCAACTTCCTTTAATAAATTGGGAAGATCTTTGTAAGCATCGGGTCCCACAACGAGATCTACTATTTTCTCTTCATCAAGGAACTTTTCTTTTAAGCGTTCAGCCATGCAACCCAGAACTCCCACTTTCATTTTAGGGTTTTTTCTTTTTACGGCATTGTATTTTTCTAAGCGCTTGCGTATGGTTTGTTCTGCTTTTTCTCGTATAGAACAAGTGTTTACTAATACGAGATCGGCATCTTCGAGACGTTCCGTGGTGTTATACCCTTCATTAGCAAGAATTGAAGCTACAATTTCACTATCGCTAAAGTTCATTTGGCAGCCGAAGCTTTCGATGTATAATTTACGACTGTTTTTAGGCCTTGTTTCTAGTAAGAGTGCGATTCCCTGTTTTGATTCGTCAATAATCTTTTCTTCCATATAATAATAAATCTCAAAAATAGCACCTTAATAGCATTCTCTTAAATTAATGCCAATCATAATCTTTAAGTAATTGCAAAGATACAATTAAATTAATTTTATGACAAAGTGGCAGATTGTTTTTTGTGATTATTGAGATATTAAACATGGAAATTGTATCCTATTTAACTCATTTTTCATCTGTTTTATTTTTTTCTTATGGATATAATTCCTTATAATCGCTGTCTTTATAGGTTTTTTGGTCGAGTAGTTATAGGCAATTTTTTTTCAATTGAAGCAACCTATTAAAAAAATCGCATACTTTTGTAACCCAAACAAAATAGAATATGGCTAAGAATTTAGTGATTGTTGAGTCCCCGGCAAAAGCGAAAACCATTGAAAAATTTCTCGGAAAGGATTTCAAAGTGTCTTCTAGTTTTGGTCATATTGCGGACCTGCCATCTAAAGAATTAGGAGTTGATGTTAACGGAGATTTTACACCAACATATTTAGTGTCTAATGATAAAAAAGCCTTAGTAAAGGAATTAAAATTATTAGCAAAAAAAGCTGATATGGTTTGGTTAGCAAGTGATGAGGACCGAGAGGGAGAAGCTATTGCTTGGCATCTTTTTGAAGAATTGGGTTTAAAACATGATAAAACCAAACGCATTGTTTTTCACGAAATAACCAAATCAGCAATTCTAAGAGCAATTGAAAATCCACGCCAAATTGATTATAATTTGGTTAATGCCCAACAAGCACGTAGGGTATTAGATCGTTTAGTTGGATATGAATTATCTCCAGTTTTGTGGAGAAAAGTTAAAGGCGGGTTGTCTGCCGGACGTGTACAAAGTGTAGCCGTTCGTTTAATTGTTGAAAGAGAAAGAGAGATTGAAGGATTTAAATCAGTAGGTTCTTATCGAATTGATGCAGAATTTATTACTGAAGAGGGCAATAAGTTTAAGGCGAAGTTGCCGAAGAATTTTGGAACTGAAGCTGAAGCTCGTGATTTTTTGAAAAGGAATTTAAACGCTAGCTATAAGGTTTCAGAGTTAGTAAAAAAGCCAGCAAAGAAGTCTCCAGCAGCGCCATTTACGACCTCAACGTTGCAACAAGAAGCGTCTAGAAAACTTTATTTTTCAGTAGGTAAAACTATGACCATTGCACAAAGACTTTATGAGGCTGGTTTTATAACTTATATGAGAACGGATAGTTTGAATCTTTCAAATGATGCCAAGGAAGCTGCACAGAAAGAAATCACATCTTCCTATGGAAGTAAATACAGTAGGCCCCGTAATTATTTAGGTAAATCTAAGGGCGCTCAAGAAGCACATGAGGCTATTCGCCCAACGGATATGTCGCTTAAGACAATCGAAGGAGATTATGATCAGGTGCGTCTATACGATTTAATATGGAAGCGTACCATTGCTTCCCAAATGAGCGACGCTGAGTTGGAGAGAACAAATGTGAAGATTCAAATAAATACCCAAAAGGAACTATCAGAGCAATTTGTTGCGAATGGCGAAATGATCAAGTTTGATGGATTTCTGAAAGTGTATTTAGAAGGGACCGATTTTGAAGAGGAAGAACAGGAAGGCATGTTGCCTTACCTCTCAATGGGAGATTCCTTGGAAAATACACTTATTTCTGCTACAGAGAGATTCACAAGACCACCATATAGATATACAGAAGCTTCTTTAGTAAAGCAGTTAGAGGAGTTAGGAATTGGACGACCATCTACCTATGCGCCTACCATTTCTACTATTATTAGCCGAAATTATGTTGAGAAGGGCAGTATTGACGGTGTTGAGCGGGAATATTTGCAGTTAGTTTTACAAGACAATTTGCTAACCGAGAAATTAATGACTGAAGCTGTTGGCTCGGATAAAGGGAAATTGGTTCCTACAGATATAGGACTGATTGTCAATGATTTTTTAGTAGAACATTTTTCTTCCATTTTGGATTATCACTTTACAGCAAAGGTGGAACAGGATTTCGATGATATAGCAGATGGAAAAGAAGAGTGGAAAAAGATGATGAAAGATTTCTACGACAAATTTCACCCGCGTGTTGAAGAAGTGTCTGAAAATGCAGACCGTGAAAGTGGAGAGCGTTTTTTGGGAGATGATCCCGTTAGTGGAAGACCAGTATTAGTGCGTTTAGGAAAATACGGCCCAATGGCCCAAATTGGAACTCCAGACGATGAGGACAAAAAGTTCGCGAGCTTACGTCCCGATCAGCAGCTCCATCAAGTGACCTTTGAGGAGGTGATGGATTTGTTCAAACTTCCTAAAATGATAGGTGTTTATGAGACTGAAGAGGTTGAGGTTAATAATGGTCGTTTTGGTCCATATATTCGTTTCGGAAAGATCTTTGTTTCGCTTCCCAAAGGTATGGATCCATTAGAGGTGGATATGGCAACAGCTAAAGAATTGATTGAAGAAAAGAAAAGTATAGATGCACCAATTTGTATGTATGAAAATCTCCCAGTTCAAAAGGGAACTGGGAGATTTGGTCCATTTATAAAATGGAATAATATGTTTATTAACGTTAGCAAAAAGTATAATTTTGATAATCTTTCGCAAGAAGATGTTAATAATCTCATAGATGATAAAAAGCAAAAAGAGCTTGCTAAGCTAATAAATGAATGGCCAGAACAAGGAATTCGACTTGAAAAAGCTCGTTGGGGCCGTTTCAATCTGATTAAAGGAAAAATTAAAATAGAGCTTCCGAAGTCAACTAATAGTGATAAATTCACTTTAGAGGAGGCACAAGCGTTATTTGAAAAAAAATCATCAAAGACGAAAAAAACTATTAAAAAGAAAGCTTTTGCTAAGAAAAAATAATGATTGAGTTTCTTTCACCCGTTTCTAAATCTGTTATTGCCCATAGAGAGATTTTGCCTGTTGGAGTTATAGGTAAGCAAATAGAAGTGTATGTAGAGTCCGGTAAATTTCCAAATCTAAAGAATGCGAAAATTGCATTGTTAGGAGTTAAAGAAAATAGAAAGGATGTTGATTATATGGGAGGGGTAATTTCATTTGAGGCTTTTCGAAAGGAATTTTACTCATTGTATCCCGGAAATTGGAACCATAAAATTATTGATCTAGGTGATATTGAAAGTGGAGATACAGTTGAAGACACTTATTTTGCATTGAAAACAGTTGTTGAAGCACTACTTAAGAAAAAAATAATTCCATTAATATTAGGCGGAAGTCAGGATTTAGTATACGCACACTATCGTGCTTATGATTCTTTAGGAGGAATGGTAAATTTAGTTAATGTTGATAACAAATTTGATTTAGGAGATGCTGATGAGGATATTTCAAATCATTCATTCGTTGGAAAAGTTATAGTTGATAAGCCATATAATTTGTTTAATTATAGCGTTTTGGGGTATCAATCTTTTTTTAATCCACCAGGAGAAATTTCTCTGATGGAAAAATTGTTTTTTGATGCCTATCGATTGGGAGATATTACAGCCGATATTACATTAGTTGAACCAATTATGAGAAATGCTGATATTGTAACTTTGGACATTACGGCAATAAAAAGTTCAGAAATTGGTTATAGAAATGGGAAAGGCCCGAATGGTTTTGACGGAAAAGAAATATGTGCCATAGCTCGTTATGCTGGGATTAGTAATCAAGTAAGCTCTTTTGGTGTTTATGAACTAATAGATTATAAAGACATAAGATCTGGCGCCATGCTAGTATCTCAGATACTTTGGTATTTTATTGAAGGGGTTAATTTTAGAATTGACGATCAAGATTTTAACGACGAAAAGTATTATGTAACTTATAAAGTGCCAATTGATAATGATATTTTAGTGTTTAAAAAGAGCAATAAAACGGGGCGTTGGTGGATAGAATTACCATTTATTTCTAACACTAATACTAAAAGTAAAAGAAAAACGTTATTACCTTGCACTTATGGCGAATATTTGAGTGCTTGTAATCAGGAAATTCCTGAACGGTGGTATAAGGCCCGCCGAAAAAATGAAGTATAACCAAACAACAAACTGAGAGAGCTTTGAGGATTTTTAATAAAACCTTTGTTTATTTAAAATTTTAATAATAGGTTTACGCCCTTGAATCTCGCAAATTTAACCTAAATACCTATGAAGAAGTTTATTGCATTTACTGCGATTATTGCCTTTTTGTACAGCTGTAACTCTGGAGATAGAGGTGAACTAGTTGGCGCAAAAGGAAAAAAATGGTATCCTGAAAAACCTTTTGGAATGACTCTAATTCCAGGTGGATCTTTTATCATGGGTAAGGCTGACGATGATTTTGTTGCTGTTAATGACGCGCCTACCAAGACCGTTACGGTTAGATCCTTTTATATGGACGAAACTGAAATCACAAATGCCGAATATCGACAATTTGTAGAATGGGTTCGTGATTCTACTGTTCGTTTGCGTTTGGCTATTCTGGCTGATGAAGTTGGAGCGACTCCAGGCGATGGAGGAATCGGAGAATTTGCATTTATTGATCAAGAAAACACTGAAATGACTCCATATGACCAATATATGTATGATAATTACTATGGTTTAGGAGAAGATTTTTATGCAGGCAGAAAAGTTGACAATAAGGTCGATTTAATATGGGAAACTGCAGATTATCCGGATGAGTATTATGTGGAGGTGATGGATAGTATGTATATTCCTTCTGAAGAAGCCTATAATGGGCAGCGTACAATTGATGTGAATAAATTGAAATTCCAATATACGCATATGGATATTGAATCGGCAGCACGAGATCAAACCAAAAGAAGAAAAGATTTTATAATAAAAGATACAGTGTCTATTTATCCAGATACTACGGTTTGGATTAAGGATTTTAATTATTCTTATAATGAGCCAATGCATAACGATTATTTTTGGCATGAAGCTTACGGGGACTATCCTGTAGTTGGCGTGAATTGGAAGCAGGCTAAAGCATTTTGTGCTTGGAGAACTTTATACAAAAATTCATATCAAAAATCTAGAAGACGTAATCATATAAATTCTTTCCGACTTCCGGGTGAGGCAGAATGGGAATATGCGGCTCGTGGTGGATTAGCATCAGCTACCTATCCTTGGGGTGGGCCTTATGCTAAAAATGATAGAGGTTGTTTTATGGCTAATTTTAAACCACTTCGCGGGGATTACGCTGCAGATCAGGCATTATATACTGTAGAAGCTAATTCATATGAGCCAAACGATTATAATTTATATAACATGGCTGGTAATGTGTCTGAATGGGTTGACTCATCTTATGATCCAGCTTCTTACGATTACACTTCTACCATGAATCCAAACGTTAATGATAAGAACAATGCTCGCAAAGTTGTACGAGGAGGTTCTTGGAAGGATGTGGCTTATTTTCTGCAAGTAAGTACCCGTGATTATGAGTATGCAGATTCTGCTAGGAGCTATATAGGTTTCAGAACTGTACAGGATTATATGGGTACCGATATAACAATGAACAAAAATTTTGGAGACGCCCGTTAAATCTATCAAATTTATTAAACTAAAAACTAAAACTTAAAAACTATTGTATTATGGCACAATCAAGATCATCTAAGAAATTATTTAACATGGCTTACGGCCTTGGAGCATCTATCGTTATTTTAGGAGCTTTATTTAAAATTCTTCACTGGGAAATAAACTTAGGTATTTTTACGCTAGATGGAGGATTTTTACTAGCGGTAGGACTTATTACTGAAGCAATTATTTTTGCAATCTCTGCTTTTGAACCAGTAGATGATGATTTAGATTGGTCTTTAGTATATCCTGAATTAGCTGGTGGTATGGCAATGGATAAGAAAAAGAAACCAGAAGATGCACAGGGAATATTATCTAAGAAATTAGATGAAATGCTTAAGGATGCAAAAATTGATTCTGAACTAATGAGTAGCCTTACGGATGGCATTCGTTCCTTCGAGGGAGCTGTAAAAGGAATGAGTCCAACTGCAGAGGCAATGAGCTCTACTAAAAAATATAGCGAGGAAATGGCTTTAGCTGCAGCACAAATGGAATCATTAAATAGTTTGTACAAGGTGCAAGTGGAGTCCACAAGTAGACATGCTGAAGTAAATGAGCGAGTTGCAGAAAACGCTGAGCAATTAAAACAACAAATGATGCATATGGCAACTAATTTATCTTCTCTTAACGGAATTTATGGAGGTATGCTTTCTGCAATGAGCAACAAGAACTAAGATAGTTTTCAACTAAATATTAATCTTTAAAAAAGAATTATAATGGCAGGAGGAAAACTATCCCCAAGGCAGAAGATGATTAACCTAATGTATTTGGTATTCATCGCTATGTTAGCATTGAACATGTCAAAAGAAGTATTATCAGCTTTTGGCTTATTAAACGAGAAGATATCGTTAGCGAACGAGGCAACACTTGAAAGAAATACAGCATTTTTAGCTAACTTAGAAACCAAAGCTTCTGAACAGCCTGAACAATATGGCGGGGTAATGGCAAAAGCAAATCAAGTAAAATTGATTGTAGCGAAATTTGATGGTTACATTTCAAACTTAAAAACTGAAATGCTAGTGGATGTTAAGGATCCGACAGATTTTGAGGTTATGGATAAAGCTGATTTTTTAGATCAACGCTTTTTTAAAGGTGATAAATTGAAGACTGAAGGAGAGGAGTTTGTTAATGAAGTCAATGATTATCGTAATGGAATGATAGCCGTTCTTGGTGATGATTACCCAGAATTAAGTTCTTCTATTAACGCTAATTTTTCTACGGATAAAGTTACGAGACGAGATGGAAAAAATGTTAATTGGATCAATTATAATTTTGAAGGATTTCCTTTAATCGCGTCGCTTACTAAATTAACTCAAATGCAAGCTGATGTGAAAAGCATCAATAGCGAGTTATTATCTAAATTTCTTGGAGCACAGCAGGCGACTGCGTTAGCATTTAGCCAATACAATACACTTTTAGAGACTTCTAAATCTGCTTATTATTCTGGCGAACAATTTGATGGAGCCATTGTATTAGGTCGTAAAGATCCAAATACAAAACCAAATCGAGTTGAGTTAACTTTAGACGGTAGGGCTCTTACTCCAGAACAATATGAAATAGTTCAAGGTAAAGTTGTACTTAAAGTAGGAACTGGTGCACCTGGAGATCACAAGATAGAAGGAAATTTAATCTTTCTTGAGAATGGAAAAGAAACTGAGGTGCCTGTTAGTAGTTCATTTGCTACTATTACAAAACCTAATGCAGCAGTTATCGCTGCAGACAAGATGAACGTAGTTTATCGAGGAGTTGTTAACCCAATGACTATTTCTATTCCTGGTATCCCAGATAACAATGTAACTGCTTCTGGTGATGGTCTTACTCGGGCAGCTGGTAGTAAATACAATATGAGTCCTGGAGCGGGTAGAACAGTAAGCATTAGAGCTAGTGGAAAGTTACCTGATGGACAAAATGTAAGTTCTAGTACCGAATTCCGTATTAAAGATATTCCAAGACCAACTGGAACCATTCGTGGGGAAGATGGAAATGGAGGTACTGTAAAAATGCAACGTGAAGGATTGGAAAAATCTTCAGTTGGAGCGGTGTTACTTGATTTTGATTTTGACTTAAAATTGGACGTTACAGGTTTTAGCTTTAAGGTATCTGGACAACCAACAATTAAATGTAATGGAAGCAAGCTTAGTTCACCAGCAGAATCTGCTTTAAGAAGAGCTAAACGAGGTGAAACAGTGCAAATATTTGATATTACTGCAAAAATTGCATCGAATTCGGGATATCAATTAAAGAAAATATCGCCCGTTTTTATTGAATTGACAAACTAGTGTAATAATATATTTATGAATTTAAGAACTGTTGTTTTAAGTATCGTTGGATTATTATCTGTAGTTTTTTATACTCAGGCGCAAATTAATATTCTNAATGCTACTACCCCTGATGATATAGGTACCCGGACGGAAGCCCAGATTGCTTATGACAATGATAATCCCTTACCGTACGGTTATACAGACGAAAGAGATGTGTTGTGGTCTAAAACTACGTGGGAAATAATCGATCTAGATGAACGTGTTAATTTTCCATTGTATTATCCGATTGATACAAACAATATAGGTTCTGAAAGACGTTCTTTGTACGATGTTTTAGTAAAAAACATTAAAAGTGGTGCTATAAAAGATGTTTATGCGGATTCTTATTTTACTGAAAAGCGTACTTTAAGTGATCTTGATGCGTCTTTAGTCTATAGAGATACAACCGATTTAGGTATTGACCAGGTAAATGCTGGAGAAGCTGTGGATGAGCAATATATTCGTGAATTTACCTTAGATGCGGGTGATATCGAAGAATGGAGAATTCGTGGCTATTGGTATCTGGATAAGCGTCAAGGGGAGTTGAAATATAGATTATTAGGTATTTGCCCTGTCGCAGGTGAGGCTAGATCTAAAGCGTTTGAAGATGAGGGATTTGATAGTAAAGTTGAGTTATTCTGGGTTTGGTTTCCTGGAGCAAGAGATGTACTTCATAAAGCAAAAGCATTTAATAGAAAAAATACTTCTCAGCCAATTTCCTATGATCACTTACTTAATTCAAGACGTTTTCAGGCCATAGTTTATAAGGAAGATAATGTACAAGGAGACAGAGGGGTTAAGGATTACATCAATGACAATGCATTAATGCAGTTGATGGAATCTGAAAGAATACATAGTGTGATTCGAAATATAGAAATAGATCTCTGGAATTACTAAAGAGATTCGTAATATTATTTACCCTCCCTTGTCTAAAACTTCGGAGGGTTTTTTTATTATATTATGTTCTTGAAAAGAATATATTCTGCTTCAAGAAGGTAGTATCTTTGTTCTGTGGTAAAGACAGATTACATAATTATTGGATTGGGAATTGCTGGACTTAGTTTTTGCGAACAACTGGAATCACATCAAAAGCGGTTTAGGGTGTTTGATACAGGATTAAATAATGCTACAGCTGCATCCGGGGGAGTTTTTAATCCGGTGGTCTTAAAGAGATTTACAATGGCTTGGATGGCTAATGAACATATTGCCGGAAGCTTACTTTTTTATAAAAACCTTTCTAAAAAGTTAAATGAGCCTATTTTAAGTGATTCTACAATTTTACGAATTCTAGCGAGTGCTGAAGAGCAAAATAACTGGGTAGTCGCAAGCGATAAAAAAGAATTAGCACCTTATCTTTCTTCCGAAATTCTTAAAAATACAAATGAAAATATTATTGCTCCTTTTGGGTACGGAAAAGTAAATAATACGGGCAGAATCTCCCCATCGGTTTTATTGGATGGCTATAAGGAATTTATTAGACGAGAGAATATATTAAATGATGAAGCTTTTGATTACAATCAGCTGATCGAGGAAAACGGAAGATTTGACTATAAGGGTGTATCTGCAAAGAGAATAGTTTTTGCTGAAGGAGCAGCGGTAGTCAATAATCCGTATTTTCCAAAAGAACATATAATTCCTAACAAAGGTGAATTTTTAATTATTAAAGCGCCAAAGTTGAGACTTGATTTATTAGTTAAAGGGCCTGTTTATATTATTCCTCTAGGTGGCGATTTGTATAAAGTTGGTGCCACTTATTCGAGGGATGATAAAACTTACGAAATAACAGATAATGCAAAGAATGAAATAATCCTCAAGTTAAGGAAAATGATTTCTTGCGATTTTGAAATTATCTCACAGGAAGCTGGAATGCGCCCTACCACAAAGGATAGAAGGCCGTTATTGGGGGCATTACCTCCTCATCCAAATATGTTTTTTTTAAATGGTTTGGGTACTCATGGTATAATGGGAGCCCCTTTCTTATCTAAAATTCTCTACGATCACATAGAAAACGGAGTTGAACTCCCAGAGGAAATGAATATAAATAGATGGCTGTAATACTTCAAGTCAATTGTATTAAAGCTGGAAGATGATTAGTTACTCCATTTTACATCATACTTGAAAAATAAATTAATCCAAATATTACGTGAGATACGAGTGATTATTGGTAATAGTACTACTAGAGTTGAAACAATAGCAATAAAAGTATAATTTCTATCAAGTCCAATAAAGAAATAGGATATAATAAAAATAGCAACGGCAATAGCTACGCCAACAGCATAACTCACATACATGGCGCCGTAAAAAAAAGAAGGTTCAATTTTGAATTTTGTGTCGCAATTCAGGCAGCGCTCGTGCATTTTTAGGGTTTCTGAAACTATATATGGGTTACTGTTTTTGTACATTTTACCAATATGACAAACGGGACATGTACTGGTGGTAATACTATAAATCTTTGAACCTTGCATATCATTTTTTTTGCATGGCAAAAATAAGCATCTTTGCAAAAAATTACAGCCTTTTAAATGCTAAACATTCATAATCTTTCGGTTTCTTTTCAAGGAGACTATTTGTTCGAGAAAATCACTTTTCAATTAGGGGCAGGAACCCGAGTGGGGTTAGTTGGAAAAAACGGTGCGGGTAAATCGACGTTGCTTAAAATAATTTCTGGCGAACAAGAATATGACGAAGGCGCTATTGCTACCGACAAAGAAACTTCTATTGGATTTCTTAAACAAGATATTGATTTTGAAATGGGACGCTCTGTTCTTGATGAATCTTATGAAGCCTTCAAGGAAATAAAATCTTTCGAAAAGCAACTTGAAAAAATTAATATTCAGCTTGCAGAGAGAACCGATTATGAAAGTGAAAGTTACCATGATTTGATGGTGGATTTAAATGAAATACAGCATCAGTATGAGATACATGGTGGATATAACTACCAAGGTGAAACTGAGAGAATCTTGCAGGGTTTAGGCTTTCAAAGGGAAGATTTTAATTCACTTACTGAAACATTTTCCGGAGGATGGCGAATGCGTATCGAGCTTGCAAAATTGTTATTACAGAACAATGATATTTTACTACTCGATGAGCCTACAAATCACTTGGATATTGAGTCTATTTTATGGTTGGAGGAGTTTTTGAAAAATTATGCAGGCGCCGTTGTTGTAGTTTCTCATGATAAGATGTTTTTGGATAATGTCACTAATAGAACCATAGAAATTTCTCTTGGAAAAATTTACGATTTCAACAAGCCTTATTCTCAATATTTAATACAAAGGCAAGAATTACGTGAACAACAATTGGCTTCACAAAAGAATCAACAAAAACAAATTGAACAAACCGAAAAATTAATTGAAAAGTTTCGAGCGAAGGCAAGTAAAGCTACGATGGCTCAGTCACTTATTAAAAAATTAGACAAGATTGATCGCATTGAGGTTGATGAAGATGATAATAGTGTAATGAGCTTACATTTTCCGGTTTCTGTGATACCGGGAAAGGTTGTTATTGATGCTTCAAAAGTTTCAAAAAACTATGGTGATAAGGAAGTACTAAAAGGAGTTGATTTATTGGTTGAACGAGACAGTAAAATTGCGTTTGTTGGTCAGAATGGTCAAGGAAAATCGACTTTAGCCAANATTATTGTGTCTGAAATACCTCACGGAGGTGTTTTGAAGTTAGGACACAATGTTCAAATTGGATACTTTGCTCAAAATCAAGCCGATTATTTAGATGGAAGTAAGACTGTTTTGGACACAATGATCGACGCTGCTAATGAAAAAAACAGGTCTCGAGTTCGGGATATCTTAGGGTCATTTTTATTCCGTGGTGAAGAAGCAGATAAATATGTTCGTGTGTTGAGTGGAGGTGAACGAAACCGTTTGGCTTTAGCAAAACTTTTACTTCAACCGTTCAACGTTTTGGTGATGGATGAGCCTACCAATCACTTAGATATTAAATCAAAGAACGTTTTAAAAAATGCGTTGAAAAAATTTGAAGGTACTTTGCTACTGGTTTCTCATGATAGGGATTTTTTACAAGGCTTGACCAATAAGGTTTATGAGTTTAAGGATCATAAGATAAAGGAATATTTAGGGGATATTGATTACTTCTTAGAACAGCGTAATCTTCAAAACTTACGAGAGGCCGAAAAGAGGACTATAATTGCTTCCGAAGCGAAATCGAAAACCAGCTCCAGCAAGGAGTCATACGAGAATCAGAAAAAGCAAAAATCACTTATTAATAAGCTCAGCAAGACCGAAGCGGCGATAAATAGGGTGGAAAACGAAATCAAAGAGATTGATCTTGCACTAGCCATTCATTATGATAAAACCATTTCCCAACCTCACTTTTTCGATAAATATCAAGCAAAGAAGGAAAAGCTTGCTCTCTTAATGTTAGAATGGGAAGATGTTACACTTAAACTCGAAATGATAGTTACCTAATTAAGAGTATTTTTATGATAGTTTTAACTTCATCTCAGAAATGGCTTCTTAATTTTGGTATTTTGAATAACTTTCAATAGAATTAAATGCGTAAAATTATATTATTTGTACTAGGTTTTGTGATACTTATTGGGGCTATTTTTGCCGCGAAAGCAATAATAAATAGTAAAAACACCTTCAAACCTAAAGCTGAAAAGATTGTAAAAACTGTTTTCGGTGAAACTGTAATTAATGCCAACATTCCCATAGTAATTCCTGCAAATGGAACGTTAGTAGCAAAAAATAGGCTCGAATTGTATGCCGAAGTTCAAGGTATTTTTAGATCTAGTGCCAAAGATTTTAAAGCAGGTCAAGAGTATAGGGCGGGTGAAACACTTTTGAATATCGATTCACAGGAGTATTACTCTTCGGTGCAAGCGGCTAAAAGTGAATTTTATAATTTAATTACTTCCTTGATGCCGGATTTGCGTTTGGACTATCCTGAGGCTTTTCCTATTTGGCAATCCTATTTGAACAGCATAGATATTAATAAATCCACACCAGAACTACCTAAGATTCTGTCTGAAAAAGTAAACTTTTTTATAACGGGTAGAGGAGTTCATACTAAATATTACATTGTTAAAAATTTAGAACAACGCCTAGGCAAGTATCGAATTACGGCTCCTTTTAATGGAATATTGACGGAAGCGTTAGTCACTAAGGGCACTTTGATCCGTCAGGGACAGAAATTAGGTGAATTTATTGACCCTACAGTTTTTGAATTAGAACTTGCTATTGAAAAGTCCTATAGTGATTTGTTGAAAGAAGGAGAAAGTGTAGCCCTTTCAACTTTAAATTTAGATAAAGAATATATCGGAAAAGTTATTCGTATCAATGGTAAAATTGATCAGGCTACACAAACGATAAAGGTATTTGTTGAAGTAAAAGGGGCCGACTTAAAAGAAGGAATGTACCTAAGTGCACAATTGGATGCTAGAGAAGAACCAGACGCCATTAAGATTGCGCGTAAACTCTTAATAGATGAGTCACAAATATTTATTATTAAAGATTCGGTCTTGGATTTGTTGGAGGTAAAACCTACTTACTTTGCTTCCAAATATGTTGTAATAAAAGGAGTGCCTAATGGAACTCGCATTTTATCCAAACCCATCCCTGGGGCTTATGTTGGAATGATTGTAAAGGTGATTGAAGAGTCGAGTTCTAGCCCATCTGAAACCTTAGATACAATTCAGTAATATGCGTAAAATAATCACCTATTTTATTAAATTTCATGTTGCTGTAAATGTTATCGTGCTCGCCATCTTTTTATTTGGTATTGCAGGAGTAATGTCTTTAAAATCTTCTTTTTTTCCACTTGTATCTTCTAAGAATATCACCATTAATATTGTATATCCGGGGGCTTCTCCTCAGGAAATAGAGGAGGGAATCGTATTAAAGATTGAAGATAACCTTAAAGGATTAAATGGGATAGATCGTGTTACTTCAACTTCAATAGAAAATAGCGGGACCATTAATGTTGAAATTGAGAAGGGGAAGAACGTAGATTTCATGTTGCTTGAAGTAAAAAATGCGGTGGATCGCGTTCCTTCTTATCCTACTGGAATGGAGCCTTTAGTAGTTGCAAAGCGAGAAGAGATTAGACAGACTATAACTTTTGCAATTAGTGGAAAGGACATTCCGCTAGTTACCCTAAAACAGATTGGACGACAAATTGAGAATGATTTAAGGACATTAGATGGCATATCTCAAATACAAATCAGCGGTTATCCAGCAGAGGAAATAGAGATTGCAGTTAATGAAGATAATTTACTTGCGTATAACCTTAGCTTTAATGAGGTGGCGCAGGCCGTGAGTGGTGCCAATATATTAGCTACCGGAGGAACTATAAAAACGGAAACAGAAGAGTATTTAATAAGGGCTAACAACCGTTCCTATTATGGGGACGAATTATCAAATCTTGTTGTACGAGCAGATGCTTCTGGAAGAACAGTGAGACTAAAAGATGTAGCTGAATTACGTGATCGTTTTTCTGAAACCCCTAACGCAGTCTATTTTAATGGGGATCTTTCTGTAAATGTAACCATTACAAGTACAAATACTGAGGATTTAATTTCCTCGGCTGAAAAAGTTAAGGATTACATTCTTGACTATAATGAAAAACACGATAACGTAACGTTAAGCGTGGTAAATGATCTTTCTATCACTTTGGTTCAAAGAACTCAGCTTTTAACATCAAATGCGATTATTGGAATGTTATTGGTGCTTTTCTTCTTGTCTTTATTTTTGAACACCAGATTGGCATTTTGGGTTGCCTTTGGAATACCAATAGCATTTTTGGGAATGTTTGCCTTGGCAGGTTTTTTTAATGTTACGATCAACGTATTATCGTTGTTTGGGATGATTATCGTAATTGGGATTTTAGTAGATGATGGAATTGTTATTGCCGAAAACATTTATCAGCATTATGAGCGAGGCAAAAGTCCAATTCAAGCTGCGGTTGATGGGACCATGGAGGTTATTCCGCCAATAGTTTCTGCTATCGTGACTACCATTTTAGCCTTTGGTATCTTTTTGTTTTTAGATGGAAGAATAGGTGAGTTTTTCAGCGAAGTTTCTGTTATTGTTATCCTTGTACTCTCTGTTTCCTTGTTTGAAGCACTAATAATTCTTCCGGCGCATTTGGCTCACTCTAAAGCACTTCAGAAGCTAGATGAGAAACCAAAAAGCGGCATAGCAAAAGTATTTGCGAAATTGAGATACTTTAATACGTTTGGGGATGCTATTATGCGATGGATGCGTGATAATTTATATGGTCCAACCTTGAGATTTGCCTTGCAAAATAAATTTTTGGCCCTTAGCATTTTCATAGCATTTTTTATAATTACAATTGGCTTTATTGGTGGCGGAGTTATACGTACAGCATTTTTCCCTCAAGTTGCTAGTGATCAAATTAGGATCACATTGGAGATGCCCAATGGAACGAACGAGAAAATAACAGATAGTATCGTTTCTTATATTGAGGAAAAATCGTGGGAAGTAAATAAAGAATTGACATCTGAATTTTTAGAGGGAACAGAGAAGATATTAGTTCAAAATATTATTAAGAATATAGGGCCTGGAGCTTCTTCAGCCTCGCTTTCTATTAATTTATTACCGGGAGAGGAAAGACCTGATGCGATAAGCTCTGAGATGGTTTCGGAACGGATTAGAGAAAAAGTGGGACCTGTTTTAGGTGCGGAAACCCTAATATTTGGTAGTGGAGGTAATTTTGGAGGAAGGCCAGTTTCAGTATCATTACTTGGGAATAATATCCGTGAACTGAAGGCAGCTAAGAAAGAATTAAAAGAAGTTTTAGTTAACAATTCACTTTTAAAGGATGTAACCGATAATGATCCTGAGGGAATCAAAGAAATTCGTTTGCAGTTAAAGGAAAACGCCTATTTATTGGGCTTAAATATTAGGGATGTAATGGTACAGGTGCGTTCAGCCTTTTTTGGGGCACAGGCACAGCGATTTCAGAGAGGGCAGGATGAAATTAGAGTATGGGTACGTTACGATCGTGAAAATCGTTCTTCCATCACAGACATGGATGCCATGCGAATTACAACCCCAACAGGAAATAAAATTCCGTTAAGTGAAATTGCGTCTTATACCATTGAAAGAGGTGATGTGGCAATAAATCATTTGGACGGTAGAAGAGAAATTCAAATTTCGGCCGATTTAAAAAACCCAGAAACAACTAGTGCGACCGACGTCTTAGAAGAGATAAGAAATGAAGTAATGCCACAGATTTTGTCAAAATATCCAACAGTTTCTCCGTCATATGAAGGCCAGAATAGGGAGGCGGGTAAACTAACAAGTTCACTTAAACCTGTGGGATTAACGGCACTATTGCTCATTTATATTACAATTGCCTTTACATTCAGGAGTTACAGTCAGCCAATATTGTTGCTGTTGCTAATTCCCTTTAGTTTACCTGCTGTAGCGTTGGGCCATTGGGTGCATAATTTTCCTATTAACATACTTTCCATGTTAGGGATTATAGCACTTATTGGAATTATGGTGAATGATGGCCTTGTGCTTATTAGTAAGTTTAATATAAATCTTAGAGAAGGGATGAAATTTGATGATGCTATTTATGAAGCTGGACGTTCACGCTTTAGAGCTATCTTTTTGACATCTTTAACAACTATGGCAGGTTTAGCTCCTCTTATTTTTGAAAAGAGCAGGCAAGCACAATTTTTAAAGCCTATGGCGATATCCATTGCTTATGGAATTGGATTTGCAACCATACTAACTTTGTTGATGCTGCCCATATTCCTTTCTTTCAGTAATAGATTAAAAGTAGGAAGTAAGTGGTTGAGAACGGGTAAAAAGGTTACTAGCGAAGAAGTAGAACGGGCAATAAAAGAGCAAAATGAAGTACATTAACTATACCATACTGTTTTTTTTCGTCTTGGGAAGTAGCTTTGCCCAGGATGTCCAATTATTAACCAAACAGGAAGCGGTTGCAACAACCCTTCAGAATAATTTTGGAATATCCATAGCCAATAACAGATTAACAATAGCCGATAATAACCAAAACGTCTTAAATTCTGGCTATCTTCCTTCATTAACTGGTAATGCGGGTGCAAACTATAGTTTAGACGATCAAGAGGTAACCTTTCAAAATGGAACTTCCAGTGTTGTTGACGGAGCAGAGACAACACGTTATAACGCTTCTTTAAATCTTGCGTATACTTTGTTTGATGGCATGGGAAGATGGTATGATTATAAGCGATTAAAGGAGCAATATAATTTGAGTGAATTAGATGTGCGGGAAACCATTGAAATGACGATGCTGCAGCTTTTCACGGTGTATTATGAAGTGGCTCGATTATCAGAAAATAGCACTGTTTTAGAAGAGACCTTTCAGAATACAAAAGACCGATTAACCAGAGCCGAATATCAATTTGAGTATGGACAAAGCAATAAACTAGAGGTCTTGAATGCCGAAGTTGATATAGTAAATGACAGTATTAATTTAATGCTAGCGCGTCAACAATTAGCAAATGCCAAGCGAGATTTGAATGTAGTAACCAATGAAAAAGATTTGGAACGAGCGTTTACGGTAGATACTTTGGTAACTTTTGCCAATGCATTGGAAATCGAATCTTTTTTACAAACCGCAGACACGAATAATGTGCGATTGTTACGAGCCAATACTTCCATTAAGATAAGTGATTACAACTATAAGGCAAGTAGAGCTGTTTATCTTCCCTCTGTTGGCTTAACGGGATCTTATGGATGGAATGAAGGAAATTTTCCATCCACAAGTTTTTCGTCTACCAGTACGACTATTGGATTGGCAGCAGGTGTAAGTTTGCGTTGGAGTTTGTTTGATGGTGGAAGTGGTATCACGGGCGTTAAAAATGCAAAGATAGAATACACCAATCAGACTATTTTTAAAGAGCAGATTGGTTTTGAAGTAAAGAGAGATATAGCAAATTCTAAGGGGAATTATAAAAACAGGTTGGCGATTTATGAGCTTTTGGCACAAAATGTTACCACCGCAAAGAATAATTATGACCGTTCTAACGAACGTTATAAGCTAGGACAAATCACTTCGGTTGAATTACGGCAAGCACAGATTAATTTGCTGAATGCTCAGACTAATAAGAATTTGGCGAAATATCAAGCTAAGTTAGCCGAATTAGAATTACTACAACTAACTGGGCAGCTTTTGAATACTGCATTTTAATGGAAGAGCATTTTTTTCAATGTCCATATTGTTGGGAAGAAATTTCCATGACTTTGGATAGCTCGGTGTCTAGGCAAACCTATATAGAGGATTGTGAAGTATGTTGCAATCCTATAGAGATAAGCCCCACATTTGAGGAAGGGGAGTTGGTGGCTTTTACAGCAGTTAATATAGAGCAATAATATTTATTTAAAAGGCATTGGATTTACAACTTATCCGTTGTATCTTTGCCGACCAGATAATTTGTTGGGTTTATCACCCAAAGGTTAGGAGCCAAGTAAATGATCTAAGCATACATCGCGGGATAGAGCAGTATCCCGAAACAAGTTCGGGACAAGGTACCTACTGGTGTTGAACTTAAATAAAGAAATAGGTAGTCAAATTTAATTTGATTATAAAGATACATCGCGGGATAGAGCAGTATCCCGAAACAAGTTCGGGACAAGGTACCTACTGGTGTTGAACTTAAATAAAGAAATAGGTAGTCAAATTTAATTTGATTATA
>BS_KBA_SWE02_21mDRAFT_10000049_pt1 | contig 37200 bp, 35 predicted proteins | sample BalSeasSWE02_21m_FD_9196 | JGI IMG/M metagenome (IMG submission 9196)
CCTACAGCGTCTGCTTGCGTCCTCAGTACCACGGTTTGATCAAATAATTCAGATTGTCTTTTTCTATAATGAACCACCCATTGAGTTCCATCCCAAACATAGACTCCTGGATATATGTCGGTAATAGCTCCTGTATTTGTAGTATTGGTATTGTAAACTACAGTTCCCGCTACAATGGCGCCTCCTTGAGGATTTACAACAGTAGTTGCATCATCGGTTCCTGATAAAGACACATTTGGGTAAACCACGCCTAAGGTTGTACTATTTATGTCTAGAATTCCTTTAGGGTCTGTTGTATTAATACCTACCTGAGAAAAAGCAATACTCGATATACATACTATTGTAAACAAATGTAAACTATAAGATAGTGTATTTTTTTTCATATTTTTTTACTGTTATTCAAATGATTACTAGTCTAGAAAGACAAATTCAACCGTACAAGGAATATCTCCACCTAACCACCCTCTCCCGTCCACTGCGTCTTCAGCAGGGGTACCCACTTTATTACCGTTGTCTTGAAATCCGGCCGCAATAGTTTGGTCAAACTTTAAACTAAATGTGTATGGTATATTTGCAACAAGGTCTTTGTAAATTACTACGGTGGTTTGTTCCCAGATATCATAGTAATTAGTCCCACTACCATGTCTTGCAGACCAAGTGTGGGCCGGAAATAATTCATCCGGATCGCTCCCAAATTCAAATTTAAAAACTCCTGTCATAACAGCTACATCAGTACCTATGCCTAAATTGTCAACTACTCCACCCCCCCAATTCACGCTTACTTCAATTTTGTAGGTGCCAGAATAAGCGGGTGTAAACGTGCGATTTACTAAATTTGGCAGATCTATGTAACCTCCTGTAGTAGTAGTTCTTAAGGTGTTACCACCAACTTTTGTTTGCTTAAAGATTTCTGCATCTTTTTTTGGAAATTCATTAATCCAATCGACCCCATCCCACATATAGATTCCAGGATATACACTATTACTTCCAAAACTTGTGGTTACTGTATTATATACTACTGTCCCAATGGGCAGTGTTCCTGCAGTAGCAGCAGGATCTGGATCAACTATAGGAGTAGCTAAGTCTGTTCTAGATAGTGCAACTCTTGGCAAAACAAGACCATAGGTATTAGTGCCTGAATCATCATTTAAATCTAGAACACCATCTGGAGTTACGGTTCCAATTCCCACTTGCGCATGCGAAAGAGAGAAGGTAAAACCAATAATTAAAAAAAGAATAAAACTATTAAAAGTACTTTTCGCGATCATTTCTGGGGGAATTAATTTAATGTATTTCTACAATTAAGCAAGTTTAGTCATAATATGCATTAAATTAAAAAAACTATGGATGCTATAATATAAACTGTTACTCTTAGTTATCATAGTATTTTTTATCATTCAATTATTTAAATTTTTTGCCAAAAAAGTAAATTCAATATCCATGAAAAACCAATTCCTATTTGTGCAATTCCTAGTTAGTAAAAAAATAATACCACAATAAGAAACCAAGTATTTTTATGGTAGGTATGTTTTGCAACATGTTTATTTTTTATTTTAGCTGTCAATAATACGAAATAAATAAGATTAAAAACAAAAAAAATAGATGAAATGCATGAAAAATTATGATTTTGTAGGAAAAATCTAGAAAATTAATTGAAAAACATCAAGATTAATACACATTGATTATAAGTAAGTTGCATTTTTAACCGAATGTATGCTATTCAAAATATAATGAAAATGGAGAAGAATAGTTTCAAAGATTCTTTATTTGGGGTCAATTACGATCTAAATACTTCTATTGAGTTTGTAAAATGTGAATTAGAAAATACAGAACTCGCTATAAAACGAGAAGATAAAATACATCCATTTGTTTCCGGAAATAAGTTTAGAAAACTAAAATATAATGTTCTAGAAGCTTTGCGAATGGGAAGTCCTTGTTTGCTTACTTTTGGGGGCGCCTATTCCAATCATATCGCCGCCGTTGCAGCTGCAGGTGCCGAAGTTGGGTTAAAAACAATTGGCATTATTAGAGGAGAAGAAATTTCTGAAAACATGAGCGAAAACCCAACCTTGGTTTTTGCTCAAAGCTGTGGGATGAAACTACATTTTGTAACTCGAGAAATTTATAGAAGTAAGGCTGAAGAGGCTTACATTGAATCTCTAAGACATAAATTTGGCGAGTTTTATTTGCTACCAGAAGGCGGGACCAATGCTCTCGCAATAAAAGGATGTGAAGAGATACTTGCAAATGTCCAACAGGATTTTGATTATATATGTTCTTCAGTGGGTACAGGCGGCACAATTGCCGGACTTATAAATTCTGCACTACCACATCAAAAAGTTCTTGGTTTTTCGGCTTTAAAAGGAACTTTTCAGAAGGAACTTATAAAAGAGTATTCGACGAATACGAATTTTGAACTTTTTGATGATTATTGTTTTGGGGGCTATGCTAAAATAGATGTAGCATTAATTCGTTTCATAAATGAATTTAAAGAAAAAACAGGAATACCTTTGGATCCAATTTATACTGGAAAAATGATGTATGGGATTTTAGATCTTATGAAAAAAGGATATTTCAATGAAAATAGCCGTATTTTAGCCGTTCATACTGGAGGGTTGCAGGGCATTTCTGGCATGAATAATCTATTGAAAAGAAAAAATTTACCTCAAATTAATTTATAATATGTTTGTTAGAATTATTAGCTGCCTATTAATTGGCACCTTATTGTTTACTAGTTGCAAGTCTAAAAAAAGCATTTCTCAAGGCAAAAAGAAAACTAGAACCGAAAAAGTTAACGAAAAATCAACCTCCGACACTCCAGATAAAACCACCCATACACAACCGGATAATACTGTTACAATAGTTAAAGAGCCTGATAAAAGTGCTTCTTATGCCGAGTTGGTAGAGCTCTACATCGAAAATTATAGCGGAATAGCCAAGGAGGAAATGCAACGATATGGAATCCCTGCCAGTATAACATTAGCACAAGGAATTTTGGAAAGTGGTGCAGGTCAGGGAGAGCTAACCAAGAAAACTAATAATCATTTTGGAATAAAATGCCATACAGAATGGACNGGNGAAAAGGCATATCACGATGATGATGAACTTCAAGAATGTTTTAGAAAATATAATGATCCTAAATATTCTTTCGAAGACCATTCTCTTTTCTTAACGCAAAGGAGTAGGTATCAAGATTTATTTAAGCTGCGAAAAGATGATTATAAAGGTTGGGCAAAAGGGCTAAGAAAAGCAGGTTATGCAACAGATCCAAAATATCCTGAAAAGTTAATACGAATTATTGAAAATAATGGATTAGAAAAATTCGATAAAGAAGTTTTGGGGACTAAGGGTTCTATCGCAAAGCAAGAAGATCCTAAAACAGTTACCCATGCGGTTAAAAAGGGGGATACTTTATATAGTATTTCTAAAAAATATAATATTTCAGTGGAAAATCTAAAGAAATATAATGACTTAAGATCGAATGATATTTCAATCGGACAAGTACTGTATTTAGATTCTGTTAAAAATTAAATTTAGTTTATGATTTATAAAAGAAGTAGTGCTTTGTTTGCTGAGGCCCAACGTGTAATACCTGGTGGAGTTAATTCTCCTGTGCGAGCTTTTAAGGCAGTTGGAGGGGATCCTATTTTTGTGGAAAAAGCGAAAGGAGCTTATCTTTTTGATGCCGACGGCAACAAACTGATTGACTATATAAATTCTTGGGGTCCTATGATTTTAGGCCATGCACATCAACCGGTCGTTGACGCTATTATTGAAAAGGCAAAAAAAGGGACTTCATTTGGAATGCCTACTGAGATAGAAACTGAAATTGCATCATTGGCTATTTCTATGGTACCTAATATCGATAAAATTCGTTTTGTTAATAGTGGAACAGAAGCTTGTATGAGTGCTATCCGTTTAGCACGTGGTTTTACGGGAAGGGAAAAAATTATAAAATTTTCGGGTTGTTATCATGGTCATAGTGATTCATTTCTAATCCAAGCTGGTAGCGGTGCTGTTACATTTGGTACTCCAAATAGCCCTGGTGTGACTAAAGGAACCGCGAAGGATACATTATTGGCAACTTATAATGATATAAATAGTGTTGCGCAACTAATTGCACAAAACAAAAATGAAATTGCCTGTATAATTATCGAGCCTGTTGCTGGTAATATGGGTTGTATTCCTCCCGTTACCGGCTTTTTGCATGAATTAAGACAAATTTGCGATAATCACAGCATACTTCTTATTTTTGATGAGGTAATGACCGGCTTTCGTTTAGCAAAAGGTGGGGTACAAGAATTATTTGGTGTTCGAGCAGACATCGTTACTTTCGGAAAAGTTATTGGTGGTGGATTACCAGTGGGCGCTTTTGCGGCTCGTGAAGAAATAATGAATCATCTATCACCCTTAGGTCCGGTTTATCAGGCGGGAACTCTTAGTGGAAACCCCTTAGCTATGGCTGCGGGACTTGCTATGCTGACCGAGTTAAATGAAAATCCTGAAATATTTTCTTCTTTAGAAAAGAAGACTGAATATCTTCATAAAGGTATATCGGCTGCACTTTCAGAAAATAATATAACTCATTCAATTAATCGAATTGGATCAATGATTTCAGTTCATTTTTCAGAATTTCCAGTAGTGGATTTTGAATCTGCTGCACAGGCAAATAATAATTCCTTTAAAACATTCTTTCATGGATTATTGGAAGAGGGCATTTACATTGCTCCAAGTGCCTTCGAAACTTGGTTTTTGTGCGATGCACTTACTTATGAGGATTTGGACCTAACTATAGAAGCTTGTAGAAAGGTGGCGAAAAAAATGAAATAAAAAAACTACTTACTTTTGTTCAAGTAAGTAGTTTTTATATTTTCAAATTGAAATTATTATTGCTTTTGCGATGCCAACCACGTTTTGTATTGTTCTTCGGTAAGAGTAGTCTTCATAGAAGATTGCAATGCATCATCAAATTTTTTCTTATTAGCAATAACTTCAGGATTATTTAAATCTTTGCCAGTAACGTGTTTACTATAGTTGACTTCATTTGCAACCATAGCTCTGAACACTGTACGTTGTTGATCGTCATTAAGATTAAGTGCCGCACTCAATTCGGCTGTTTTAGTCTTAGCTATTACTTCTGGTCTCTTGGCGTCTTCGGTTAATGATTGTGCACTAGCCGTATTCATACCAAGTAACATAACAAACGCAAAGGCAATTATTGTAAAAAGATTTTTCATTTTTATAGAATTAAAATTTAAAGTGGACTAAAGTAACCATTTTTGNTGTACATGACCAAAAATTAGACCAAAAATCATATTTAATTTATTGAACCTGCTAGATTTCTATTTTGTTTAATAATTAATTATAGCTCTTTCTTCTTAAGAGTTCCCTATATTTTACTTTTTTTAATAAAAAGAGGAGCGCCAAACAGCCGCTCCTCTATACTATAATTGATTAAAGAAACTTATCTCTTCACAATCTTGAAAGATTTTGAAGCACCATCAATTTTAACAGTTGCAATGTAAATTCCTGTTTTTAAACTTGAAATATTTACGATCTCACTCGTATTATTCAATTTTTGTGAAATAACTTGTTGACCCAATACATTGTAAAGTATTACGCTTTCCATAGCTGTGTTAGCCGACAAATTCAATTGTTGGTTTGCATCAACATAGAATAAAAAATTATTGAATGATTGATCTACAACACCTAAGGAACCAGCAGTAACTTTAATATCATCTAAACCTATTAGCCACTGATCTGTAGTATTGAAATGTCTAAAGGCGATGTAGACATCTTGGCCAATAAATGCATCCAAGTTGACCACAACCGTTTCCCCTCCTTGGAAGGCTAAAATTGTATTGAGAACTGGCATAGCTGCTAATATATCAACCTGCGCACTTGAGGTAGTAACTGTAACGGAATATTCTTCCGAAAAGTAATCAGGGTCTGTTCCTGAGCCAACAAAATAGCTTAAATTTACATCGGTAGCTCCGGCCGGGATGCTTACCAAAGGAGTAACTAAAATATTGTCGGGAGATAGAGCTCCTTGACCTCCATTTCCACCAACACCTAAAGTGATATAAGAAGCAGAAATAATAAAGTTGTTTCCAAAGTAAATATCTCCAAAGGGTTGGCTAAAATTAATAGGATTTGTTAAGCCCCAATTATAACCATCTCCATCAACATCATATGATAGAAAAGATGCAGGAATGTCGGTATCCTCTCCAACGTTATCACCAACTATTTCAGATTCAAAGTCTTCTTCCCAAATTGTAATTTGGGCATTCAAAGTAAAAGCAGCAAAGAATACTGCTAAAAGAGTAATTTTTTTCATAATTTTTATTTTTAAATATTTTTATAAAGATATTTAAACAATTAGAAATAATCATAATAATAGGGTTATTTAACTATTTTTGGGAAATCTATGAAAATCGTCTCTCTTATAAAGCAACCTATTGAGTATGAAATGGATCTTTTTGAAAAAAAGTTTCTAGTTTCCATGTCCTCAAAAGTTTCATTGCTAAATCGTATTACCCACTATGTCGTTAATAGGAAAGGAAAGCAAATGAGACCCATGTTTGTTTTTTTAATCGCTAAATTAAATAACAATGGAGAGGTAAATGAGCGTACTTATAGAGGTGCATCTGTAATTGAATTAATACATACGGCTACCTTAGTTCATGATGATGTAGTAGACGATAGTAATCGACGAAGAGGCTTTTTTTCAATCAATGCCTTGTGGAAAAACAAAATTGCTGTATTGGTTGGAGATTATTTATTATCGAAGGGCTTGTTGCTTTCAATCGATAACGACGACTTTGACTTGTTGAAAATTATCTCGGTAGCGGTTAGAGAAATGAGTGAAGGGGAGCTATTGCAAATTGAAAAGGCACGAAAGCTTGATATTACAGAAGATGTCTATTTTGAAATCATTCGTCAGAAGACTGCAACCTTAATAGCTGCTTGTTGTGCTATGGGCGCTAAATCTGTAAATGCGACACCAGATAAAGTAGAAACCATGCGTAAGTTTGGGGAGCTTATTGGGATAGCATTTCAAATTAAAGATGACCTTTTTGATTACGGAAATGATCAAATTGGAAAACCTACCGGGATAGATATTAAAGAACAAAAAATGACTCTACCTCTTATTTATGCCTTAAATAATGTTTCTGAAAAGGATAAAAAATGGCTGATTAATTCGGTTAAAAATCACAATAGGGATACTAAAAGGGTAAAGGAGGTAATTAATTTTGTGAAGGATAATGGGGGCTTGGAATATGCAATTTCTAAAATGAAAGATTATCAGCAAAGTGCTTTACACCTCTTAAAAACCTATCCTCCTTCACCATACAAGGAGTCTTTGGAGTTAATGGTGAATTATGTAATTGACAGGAAAAAATAATTGTACTTTTACCAGTGATTTAAAAGATTGAAATCATAATTTATAGGATTTTCAATGGTATAAAATATAGTTTTTTGAATCTTTTTTTGTTTAAATTTTATTTCTATTAACTCATAGCCTTGATATCTAGAATAACCATAGACAATGTTTTTGAATCTGCCCGTGTAGAAGAGGTAATAGGTGATTTTGTTCAGTTAAAAAAATCCGGTAGTAATTTTAAAGGATTGAGTCCATTTACCGATGAACGTTCCCCAAGTTTTATGGTGTCACCCGTTAAGCAAATTTGGAAAGATTTTTCAAGTGGGAAAGGAGGTAATGTTGTCGCTTTTTTGATGGAGCACGAGCATTTTACGTATCCAGAAGCGATTAAATATCTTGCGAGAAAATACGGAATTGAAATTGAGGAAACCGAGCAAAGTAATGAGCAGAAGGAAGAGGCAAACCAAAAGGAGAGCCTTTATTTGGTGAGCGAATTTGCTAAGACTTATTTCTGCAATACATTACATTTAACCGAACCTGGCAAGGCAATTGGACTGTCCTATTTTAAGGAACGAGGTTTTACCGATGATACTATCAAGAAATTTGAACTTGGCTATTCATTAGATCAATGGGACGCCTTTACTAGTGAGGCAATTAAAAAAGGCTATAAGTTAGATTACCTTGAGAAGTCTGGATTAAGTATTGTGAAAGAGGAGAAGCAATTTGATCGATTTAAAGGTCGGGTTATGTTTCCAATCTTGAGTATGAGTGGGCGAACACTTGGTTTTGGTGGACGAATTCTCGTAAATGATAAAAAAGCGGCTAAATATGTTAATTCGCCAGAAAGTGATATTTACCATAAAAGTCAGGTGTTGTATGGTATCTTTTTGGCAAAGCAAAGTATAGCTAAAGAAGATAATTGCTATTTGGTTGAAGGTTATACCGATGTAATTCAATTTCACCAGACTGGAATTCACAATGTGGTATCTTCTTCTGGAACTGCCCTTACTTCTGAGCAAATCAGACTGGTAAATAGATTGACTAAAAACATTACACTTCTTTTTGATGGAGATGCAGCCGGTTTAAGAGCTTCGCTTCGGGGGGTTGATCTCATTTTAGAACAGGGTATGAATGTTAGGATCTGTGCTTTTCCAGAAGGTGAAGATCCAGATAGTTTTGCGAAGCGCAATTCTCTTGAAGATCTTACCTTATATTTGGAAGAAAAGGCGCAAGATTTTATTAGTTTCAAAGCGTCACTATTAGCGTTGGAGGCTAAGACTGACCCAATAAGAAAAGCGGATACTATTCGCGATATGGTGGTAAGTATTTCCAAGATTCCTGATGTAATTAAGCGAGAAGTATATGTTAAGGAATGTTCGCGTATAATGGATATTTCGGAAGAAGTATTGTTTAATACATTGGCGCAATTACTCAAGAAAGATAGAAAAGATACTTCGCAAATTCAGGTTGGTAAATCACAAGTTTTCGACGTAGTTTCTAATGAAAAAACGTCTGGGGAAAAGGTAGATATTCTTTATGAGTTGGAGAGGAAGATTATTGAGTTACTATTGTTGTATGGTACTGTTGAAGAGGAATTTGAAGATTTAATACTTGAAACAAATGAGAAAGGAGAAATTGGTTTCAAACCTGAAAAAAGTAAGGCGAAGGTATTTGAAAAAGTGTATTTAGATTTACAAGATGATGAAATTGAATTTGCAAATGAGGAGTTTAAGGTATTGTATTATGAAATTATTAATAAACTAAATTTAGAACAGGCTTTTCAAATTGACACATTTGTAAATGAATTACAAGCTGAAAAGGCGGCTGCAATAACCGATATTTTAATGGATGAGGATCGTTATACTCTTCATAATTGGGAGGGGAAACAGATATATGTAAAGGAAAAGAAACATACAATTGCACAAGTTGTAAGCGAAACAATTCTTAATCTTCGCAGGCATCTAGTGGCTCAAAAAATACAAGAACTTTCAGAAGAAATTAAGACTTTGGATTCAGATTCAAGGGAAAATAGTTTACAAGATATATTGGATTATATTACTCTTAAAAAAGTTCTTTCAGAAAAATTAAACAGAGTTTTATAAACTATACAAATTGAAACATTCTGGATTGGTGAATAAGATCGGCTAGATTATCCACTTTTAATTTTTTGAGCAATCTTGTTTTGTAGGTACTTACAGTCTTCTCATTAATATCTAGGGCATTAGCAATATCTTTATTTCGTTTTCCACTGGAAAGCAAGTTTAAAACTTCGACTTCTCTAGAGGATAATTTTTTATAACGGCTAATCGCACTGGTTTCACCAACATTTCTGCTAGTAAAGGTAGATGTTAATTCTTCATTTAAGAAAATACCTCCTTTAGCAATTCGTTTTAATGCTTTTAAAAATAATTTCACAGATCCTGTCTTAGATACGTAACCTGCGGCACCAGACTTGATTGCCCTAAGCGCGTATATTTCTTCTGGATGAGTTGAGAAAATTAACACTCGCATTTCTGGAAATTCAACTTTTATACTTCTTAAAGCGTTAATTCCATTAATATCCGGAATGTCTATTTCCATTATCAAAATATCTGGTGTTAAGAGACGTAAATTTTTATATAATTCAACACCGTTACTTGCTTTCCCAACGATATTGTAATCGGTCATTTTTTTAAGCATACATTCGATGCCTTTTCTGGTGACCGGGTGGTGATCTGCTATGAAAATAGATTTCATTTAGTATTCTTTTAGTGATAATAATCACTTAAAACGATAATAGTAATAAGCGTGAGGTTTTTGTAATATTAATACTACAAATCAAAACTATAAAAAAGTTTAGAGAGTTTGAATTCTTTTCGTTTAAAATCAAGAAAAGCCGTTCAAAGCGAATTAATTCTTAAAATTATGTGGGATTTTGCACACGGGAATAGGCTTCATTTTATGTTGGTTGGCTTTATTGAGATTATTATATATATCGTAAACAACTTTTTTACGCCCATTAAAATCGTTCGTAGTCTTTTTCTGTTCATGCATTTTCATAGCCCATTCTAATTCTTCATAGCTAGCACCTATTTGATCTTCATCTGTACGACTATCTCCAAATAAACCATCTGTTGGAGCAGCAATCATAATTGATTTTGGAACCAATAAAGATTGTGCGATAGCATAAACTTCACTTTTCATTAAATCGGCAATGGGACTTAAATCGACCCCTCCGTCACCATATTTGGTATAAAACCCTACTCCGAAGTCTTCAACTTTGTTGCCTGTTCCAGCGACAAGGTATTTATGTAAGCCTGCAAAATAATAGAGTGTTGTCATTCGTAAGCGAGCGCGGGTATTAGCCAGTGATAGATCTAAAAAAGAATCATCACTTGTAAGTGGAGTTTGCTTCTTAAATTCTTCAAAAACAGAAGTTAAATCCATGCGAACAGAACTCACATTTGCAAATCTTTTAGTAAGCTGTTCTATGTGTTCATTGGCCCGATTAACTTGACTTTGAGCTTGGTGAATAGGCATTTCCAAACATAGAGTTTGCATACCAGTTTTTGCACAAAGAGTAGACGTTACTGCCGAATCAATTCCGCCGCTAACGCCTATTACAAATCCGTTCATTTTTGAGTTTGAAGCATACTCTTTAAGCCAATTCACAATATGATCTACGACTTTTTCGCTCTGCATTTTATGAGATTTTATGCGATTATAATAATACCTTTGCCAAACAAAAGTAAGAAAAAGTAAAATTTATAAATGCTTCAATCGTTAATCTCTTGTTTAATAAGAATAATATGAAATATTTCTTTTTATTATTAATGAGTTTTATGTGTTTAAATTGTAATACACAGGATAAAACCGAAAAGGAAATTCGGAGTATTCCAATGGAGGTGAAAATCGTCCGATTTGATAAGGAGTTCGCTGTGACTAGAGAATCAACTTTGTTGGAATTAAAAGCTAAATACCCTGTTTTTTTTCCGAAACAGTTTAACGACTCTATATGGATTCAAAAACTTAATGATACTCTACAACAAGAATTGAATAGTGAAGTAGAGAAAAAATTTCCTTCTAATGAAAAATTGGAAGAGGAATTGTTATCTATTTTTCAACATATAAAATATTATTTCCCGAGGTTTAATTCACCAACAGTAGTAACCACTACTTCAGATGTAGACTATAACAATAAAATAATTCTTTCTGATAGTTTACTTATTATTTCATTAGATACATATCTTGGTAGTGATCATCGATTTTATGGTGGAATCAAAAATTATATCGCACAAAATTTGACAGAATCTCAAATGGGTCCCGATATTGTTGCGGCTTATGCTCATCAAATCATTGCGAAACCAAGTCAGCGTACATTCATGGCTCATATGGTCTTTTTTGGAAAAGAATTATATTTAAAGGATGTTTTGTTACCAAATCTAAGCGATGCGGAAAAAATTGGATATACTGAAGAACAATTAAAATGGGCGCATGAAAATGAAAGTGAAATGTGGCGATATTTCGTTGAGAAAGAATTGCTTTATAGCACTTCTGAAAAGCTGTTGACTCAATTCATAAATCCTGCCCCTTTCTCCAAATTTTATTTGGAAATTGACAATGAATCTCCTGGTATGATTGGCAGGTATTTGGGTTGGCAAATAGTGCGATCTTATATGAATACAACAAACGACACGATGAATGACTTACTCAATCTTGATTCGGATGATCTATTTAAAAAATCAAAATACAAACCTTCAAAATAATGGCTAAAAATCGTTCCTCCGAAATCAAGATTAAGGTACTTCTCGATGAAAATAAAATTCCAAATTCAATACATTGGTCTGCAGAGGACGGTGGGATTAATAATGAGGCAACTAAAGCGTTATTATTATCTGTTTGGGATCATAAAACTAAGGAATCTCTGCGAATTGATTTGTGGACAAAAGACATGCCCCTTGACGAAATGAAGATATTTTTTCATCAAACGTTAAGCGCAATGACCGATACCTTCGAGCGTGCGACAAATGATGAAAAAATGAGTGCTACTATGAGAGATTTTTGCGATTATTTTGCTGAAAAATTGGAAATAAAAAAGGGGTAATGCGTCTTATTTTTGTTTATAACGCTAACTCCGGAAAAGTGAATTCAATTATAGATAGCGTGCATAAAATTGTGAGTCCTAGTACCTATAGTTGTGCTTTGTGTGCAATAACATTTGGAAATTTTCGGGAAAATAAAGTTTGGAAAAATTTTAGAGAACGCTCCGAAACAGACTTAGAATTTTATCATAAAGACGAGTTTCAACGTTTGTTCAAATCGAAATGGTTGGCTAAATTCGAATTTCCTATTATTCTTGCTTCAAAAAATGAAGAGCTTCAAATTTTTATGACGAAAGAAGAATTGAAAAAACTAGAGAACGTGGAATCTTTACTAAATGAAATTAAGAGGCGGCAATCTGACTATTAATTTGGCCAATATATCCCAATAATTCTTCCCGACCATCATTGTTGCTTGCAGAAGTAACAAAATGTTGAGGTATTTCCTCCCAGGATTCTAATAACTTTTGTTTGTAGACTTCGATGTTCCGAAGCAATGCATTTGGCTTTAGTTTATCGGACTTGGTAAAAATAATGGAAAATGGAACCTGGTTTTCTCCCATCCATTGCATGAATTCTAAATCTATAGGTTGAGCCTCAAGACGACAATCCACAAGAACAAATGCTAAGACCATTTGTTCTCTTTTCTTAAAATAGTTTGTGATAAACTGCTGAAATATTTTTTTAGAACTTTTAGAAACTCTGGCATAGCCATACCCAGGTAAATCGACTAAATACCAATTCTTGTTTATAAGGAAATGATTTATTAATTGTGTTTTTCCTGGTCTTCCACTGGTTTTTGCGAGATTTTTTCGCTGCATCAACATATTGATAAGTGAAGACTTCCCTACATTGGATCGGCCAATAAAAGCATACTCTGGGAGTCTATCTTTAGGGCATTTAGCAACGTCATTGTTGCTCATTATAAATTCAGCCGATTTAATTAACATAAGGTAGAGTTAGAATTCTCTCTGTTGCAGCCAAGAATCAAGCAATATGTTGAATTCATCAGGTCTTTCCATCATCGCTGCATGACCACATTTGTCAATCCAAAATAGATTTGAATCTGGGAGTAATTCATTGAATTCTTCTGCAACACTGGGAGGAGTAACATTGTCATTTTTCCCCCAGATGATACATGTGGGAATATACATTTTTGGCAAATCCTTAGACATATTATGACGTATAGCACTTTTGGCAATAGCAAGAGTTCGAATTAATTTATGGCGATCGTTTACTGTTTCATATACCTCATCAACAATTTCCTTAGTAGCTATGGCAGGGTCGTAAAAAACATTTTCCGCCTTCATTTGAATATAATCGCGATCACCTCTTTTTGGATAACTTTCGCCCATAGCACTTTCATACAAACCAGAGCTTCCAGTAATTATAAGTGCTTTAACTTTATTGGGATACATTTTAGCGCAAAGCAAACCTATATGTCCACCTAGAGAATTTCCTAACAGAATAACTTCAGTGTAACCCAAATGACTAATAAAATCTGAGACATATTTCGCAAAATTTTTCACATTGGTTTTCAAAAGAGACATTTTGTAGATGGGAAGCTCGGGAATAATAAGTTTATATCCTTTTCTAGGAAAAAATTGAGAGACTCCATCAAAGTTGCTTAGTCCACCCATAAGTCCGTGAAGGATAATGATTGGGGTTCCTTCACCTACTTCAAGATAAGAAAATTTACCCTCTGTCTTAAATTTACGAGTCATTCTAGATGCACAATTTTAATAGGCAAAAGTAATCAAATTTTCATGAAACATTCATTATATAATTTGTTTGCCCTTGCAGAGGAATTTTGATTCTCTTTTGAACAATCAAGAAAGTGGTAAAACTTATTAACAAAGTGGTAAAAAGTGGTAAAAAGTGGTAATATTTTTTTATATTTGAAGTTATTATTTGCTAATAACAAATCATCTAATGCTCAACTTAATAGGGACATACGAGTGTAAAGCAGACGTAAAAGGTAGGGTTATGGTTCCTTCTCCTTTGAAAAAACAACTGCAACAGATTATGAGCGATGGCTTTGTGATCAAGAGAGCAGTTTTTCAGCCTTGTTTGGAAATGTACCCGATGAAAGAATGGAATGACCTTATGCAAAAGATGGGTCATTTAAATCGATTTAACCGCAAGAATAATGATTTTATACGCCGATTTAGTGCCGGTGTTAAGATAGTAGAGTTGGATGCGACTGGACGATTGTTGTTGTCAAAGGACCTTTTGTTGTTCGCGGGGATTCAAAGAGATATAGTGATTTCTTCTTCTATTAATATTGTTGAAATCTGGGATAAAGAAAAGTATGAACAGGTCATCAATGACTCGTCTAATGATTTTGCAAATCTGGCTGAGGACGTAATGGGAGGCCTAAGTGATGGGGCTGATGGAATATCATAATCCGGTTTTATTAAATCAATCTGTCGACGGACTTAATATCCGTCCAAATGGAATTTACGTAGATGTAACCTTTGGTGGAGGTGGACATTCCAAAGAAATTTTAAGTCGATTAAATGAAAATGGAAAACTCTTCGCTTTCGATCAGGATAAAGATGCAATTAGAAATACTCTAGATGATTCCAGGTTTGTTCTAATTAATGAAAATTTTAGATTTCTCAAACGTTTTTTGCGCTTTCATGGAGTCAAGGAAGTGGATGGAATTCTTGGGGATTTTGGTGTTTCTTCGCATCAATTTGATGTTGCTGAACGAGGGTTTTCTACACGTTTTGAAGCGCACCTCGACATGCGAATGAATCAGAATGCAGAGTTTTCGGCCTTTCACGTTGTGAATAAGTATGATGAAACTCAGCTTAAAAATGTGCTGCTTCAATACGGAGAATTAAGATCTGCAGCTGGCATGGCCAAGGTAATAATCGAAGCACGCAAGGATAGTCCAATAAAATCTAGCGAACAGTTGAAAAAAGTATTAAATCGATTTTTGCCACAACACCGAGAGAATAAAATTCTTGCACAGATTTATCAGGCAATTCGAATAGAAGTAAATCAAGAATTGGATGCTCTAAAGGAATTCTTGACACAAGCTTTAGAGGTTTTAAAGCCGGAAGGAAGGTTGAGTTTGATTTCTTATCATTCGTTAGAAGACAGGCTTGTTAAGCGGTTTATTAGAAATGGCTTATTCGAAGGAGAGCCAGAAAAAGATGCTTTTGGGAGAGTTGAAGTGCCTCTAAAGTCTGTGGGCAAATTTATTATTCCATCAGAAAATGAAATAAAAGAGAACAATAGGGCAAGAAGTGCAAAACTTCGAATCGCAAAAAAAATGTAATACTGCTCTAAGGTTGAGTGGTGTCAAATCATAAGTTGGCGAATCTATGAAACAGAAATTTTACAACATTATCAAAGGGAAATTTTTAATAAATGAGGACGCTCTTAAAAATTGGCGTTTTATCCTTTTTCTTTCTGGGTTGGCCTTAGTCATGATTGCAAGTTCACATAATGCCGACAGGAAAGTACATCAAATTGCCAAATTGAATAGTGAAGTGAAAGAGTTAAAAAGTGAATATGTTGATGTGCGAATGAAATTAATGAGATGCAAAATGGAAACTAAAATAATTAATGCCATGGTTAATAGGGGATTAACTCTGTCTGAAACACCACCCCAAAAAATTAAGATAATTACAAAAATATAAGAAGTGCCATTAATAGAAAAGAACATATTAAACCGCTTATACCTTATCGCTGGAGGTATGTTCTTGTTTGCAATATTAATTGTTATTCAGCTTGTGAGAATTCAATTTATCGAAGGCGATAAACTTCGGGATCTTGCTCACGATAACTCTACGAAAAATTTTATTATTGAGGCGAACAGGGGTAATATTTATGCAGATGATGGCAGCTTGCTAGCGACATCGGCGCCTAAGTATGATATACGTTTTGACGCTGTTACTGTTTCTTCTGAAGATTTCAAAAAAAATATTGGCCCCCTTTCAAGAGATCTAAGTAAGATGTCTGGTAAGCCTGTTTCATACTACGATAATATTTTAAGGCAAGCACGAGCAGACCAAAATCGATATTTATCAGTAATTAAGAATTTAGGCTATTCAGATTATATTAAGGTAAAGAATATGCCTCTTTTCAATTTAGGCCCTTATAAGGGTGGAATAATTGTCATTCAACGAACAATTAGAGAACATCCTATTGGTAAAATTGCAGAACGAATGGTAGGTACTGAGAATACTCAGAAAGCTGGTGATTATACTGTTGGTTTGGAAGGTTCTTTCAATGATTATTTACAGGGAAAGGAAGGTAGAAGATTGAAACAGAAAATTGCCAAAGGGCAGTGGAAACCAGTATACGATGAAAATGAGGTGGAACCACAGGATGGATATGATGTTGTTTCAACTATAAATATAGACATTCAAGATATTGCGCATCACGCGCTGTTAAAACAATTGGAATATTACGAGGCTGAGCATGGTACTGTAATTGTCATGGAGGTTAAAACTGGAGAAATTAAGGCGGTTTCAAATTTGGGTCGAACTCGACAAGGGGCGTATTATGAAATGCTGAATTATGCAATTGGCGAGTCCCATGAACCAGGATCTACTTTCAAAGTTATGGCGTTTATGGCAGCATTAGAAGATAAGGTAATAGATACTTCTACAGTTGTCGATACAAAATCTGGGTCAAAGTTATTTTACGGAAGACAAATTTATGATTCACATCGAGGTGGTTATGGCAAGATCTCGGCAGCCAGAGCCTTGGAAGTTTCATCCAATATTGGTTTAGCTACAATAATTGACGAGAATTATTCTAAAAACCCAAATCAGCTAATAAACAGGTTCAAAAGTTGGCACTTAACAGAAAAAACTGGAATTGCAATAATTGGTGAGGGAACGCCTTTTATTCCAGAACCTGGACATGCTAAGTGGAGTAAAAATGCCTTACCGTCTATGGCATATGGTTATAATCTACGCCTTACTCCGCTGCAAACGCTTACATTTTATAATGCTATTGCAAATAATGGTGTGATGGTAAAACCGAGAGTCATACTTGAAATTCGTGCCTGGGATGAAAAGTTGAAAGTTTTTGATACAGAAATTTTAAACCCTAAGATTTGTTCGGATAAAACTTTAAATGAAATTAGGGAGATTCTAAAAAATGTTGTAAAACGGGGTACTGGAAGTTCTTTGTATTCTGAAAATTTTTCCATGGCCGGAAAAACGGGAACTGCACAAACCGAATACTGGATGGCTGATTGGAACGAAAATAAAAGATATGTATCCTCATTTGCTGGTTACTTTCCTGCCGAAAACCCTAAGTATTCTTGTATAGTGGTTATTCATAAACCTAGTATCAAAAAAGGATTTTACGGAGCAGACGTGTCTGGGCCCGTGTTTAAGCGAATCGCACAGAAAATATTCACAGATTCTCCAATTATTGCTGAGGTTGTAAACATTAACGTTGAAGATAAAGTAACAAAGCAAGACTTCGAAAACTATTATTTAAGGGTTCAAGAAAAGGGTGAGCTTATGCCAGATGTTACCGGAATGGCGGGAATGGATGCCGTTTCATTTTTAGAGAACTTAGGTCTGAAGGTAAAAACAATTGGGAGTGGTGTCGTTTCAGATCAATCCATAAAGTCTGGTGAAGCAATCAAAAAGGGAATACAAATAATATTAAATCTATCGTGATTTTAGTTAGAGACATATTATATAAAGTTACACTTGAAGAAGTAGTAGGTGATACCGCTATTGCAATTCGAGATATCCATTTCGATTCTCGAAGGGTAGGATTGGACGATGTTTTTGTTGCTATTAGAGGCTTAATTTCAGATGGCCATGATTTTATAAGAAAAGCTTGCGATCAAGGAGCTGTTGCTATTGTTTGTGAAAAAATTCCACTTGAAAAAATAAACGGGATAACATATATTCAGGTAACTGATTCTCAAAAGGCTTTAGCGATAATGGCAGCTAATTTCTATGAGAATCCTTCCAAAGAGCTACAACTTGTTGGTGTAACTGGAACCAATGGAAAAACAACCATTGCAACCTTACTTTATAATTTGTTTAAGAGTGCCGGTTATGAGGTTGGCCTTCTTTCTACGGTAAAAATAATGGTTGGAAATATTCAACATAGCGCAACTCATACTACTCCAGATTCATTGTCCATTAATAGATGTTTGAGGGAAATGGTTGATACCGGAGTGGAATTCTGTTTTATGGAAGTGAGTTCTCATGGAATTCATCAAAAGCGAACCGAAGGCCTTCATTTTAAGGGCGGTATTTTTACCAATCTAACGCATGATCATTTAGATTATCACAAGAATTTTGATGAATATCGAGATGTAAAGAAGTTGTTTTTTGATCAATTACCGAAAACAGCTTTTGCCTTAGTAAATATAGATGATAAGAACGGGCAGGTCATGCTTCAGAATACGAAGGCAAAAAAATACACTTACGCTCTTAAATCATACGCAGATTATAAGTGTCGGATTATTGAAAATGAGTTTAATGGTTTACTGCTTCGAATTAATGACCATGAATTATGGGTAAGGCTAATTGGAAATTTCAATGCTTATAATTTATTAGCAATTTATGCTGCGTCTGATTTACTAGGGTTGGAGCAATTGAAGATATTAGAATTAATGAGTACACTCGAGAGTGTTGAAGGAAGATTTCAGTATTTGGTTTCTGAAAAAGGAATAACCGCAATTGTGGATTATGCTCATACCCCGGATGCATTAAAAAATGTTTTGGAAACCATCAATACAATCCGCAGAGGTAGCGAAGAATTAATTACAGTCGTTGGCTGTGGCGGGGATAGAGATGTTCAAAAGCGTCCAAAAATGGGAAATATTGCCGCCTCTTTAAGTACCAAGGTCATTTTCACTAACGACAACCCTAGAAGTGAAAACCCAGAGACAATAATCGAACAAATAGAGGCCGGTGTTTCAGATGTTCATTTCAAAAAAACAGTAGCTATACTCGATAGAAGGCAAGCAATTAAGACGGCTTGTCAAATGGCAAAGGACCGTGATATTATTTTGGTAGCGGGAAAAGGCCATGAAACTTACCAAGAAATAAAAGGTGAGCGATTTGAATTTGATGATTTCAAAATCCTAAGTGATTTATTAATAGCACTAAATAAATAACCTATGTTGTATTATCTGTTCAACTATTTAGAGAAAAATTATCAGTTACCAGGGGCAAGTTTATTTGAGTTTATCACTTTTAGGGCTTCACTAGCAGTTATTCTATCACTTTTTATTGCGGCTGTTTATGGTAAGAAGATAATTAGATATCTTCAAAAAAAACAAGTTGGAGAAACTGTTCGGGACTTAGGATTAGAAGGTCAAAGCGCAAAAGCTGGTACTCCAACAATGGGAGGAATTATAATCATTTTAGCTACAATTATTCCAGTACTCCTCTTCGCCAAGTTAGAAAATATTTATGTGATCCTACTTCTTATAACAACATTATGGATGGGGACCATAGGTTTTATAGATGATTATATAAAAAAATTCAGAAAGAATAAAGAAGGGTTAGCTGGGAGGTATAAAGTTGTTGGTCAAGTTGGATTAGGAATTATTGTTGGGGCAACCATGTTCTTTCATCCAGATATTACAGTAAGACAAAAAATAGTAAATCAGGTTAATGAAAGTACCTTAGTCACTCAAAGCTCAACAAGGGAGTTTTATGCACCAGAAAAATCGCTTTTAACAACTATTCCTTTCGTAAAAGAAAATGAATTCAATTATGAGAGTTTAATAATATGGCTAGGTCCGAATCATAAAAGTTACGCCTGGTTAATTTTTATACCCATTGTGATATTTATAATAACTGCAGTGTCAAATGGCGCGAATCTTACCGATGGTATTGATGGATTGGCGGCGGGGACTTCAGCAATTATTGCTGTTACACTTGCAATCTTTGCGTGGGTTTCAGGAAATGTGGTTTTTTCAGATTATCTCAACATCATGTACATCCCGGATACTGGTGAAATGACCATTTTTATTATGGCTTTTACGGGAGCTTTAATAGGGTTTTTATGGTACAACGCCTATCCCGCACAGGTGTTTATGGGAGATACAGGAAGCTTAACTATTGGTGGAATTATTGCCGTAATCGCAATTGCCATTCGGAAGGAGTGGCTAATTCCAATTCTATGCGGAATTTTTTTAATGGAAAATCTATCGGTAGTCCTACAAGTAGGGTGGTTTAAATACACTAGGAAAAAGTTTGGAACGGGGCGACGGATTTTTAAGATGTCCCCTTTGCATCACCATTATCAAGTTAAAGGATTTCATGAGAGTAAGATTGTGACAAGGTTTTGGATTGTGGGAATATTTCTAGCAATTATGACCATCGTTACTTTAAAAATTAGATAATTGTGTCAAAACGATTGGTCATACTGGGCGGAGGCGAGAGTGGAGTTGGTACAGCAATTTTAGGAATTAAGAAGGGGTTCGAAGTGTTTGTGTCGGACTTTGGAAAAATTAAAGATAATTATAAACAAGTTCTTTTACATCATGAGATTGAATGGGAAGAAAACACCCATACCGAAGACAAATTACTTTCAGCAGATGTGGTAATGAAAAGTCCAGGAATTCCGGATAACGCACCTATTGTAAGGAGATTAAAAGAAGCAGGAATTAATGTGATTTCTGAAATTGAGTTTGCTTCAGAATATACTAATGCAAATATAATTGGGATCACGGGTAGCAACGGTAAAACGACGACGGCGACCCTTACTTATGTGTTGTTAATGCAAGGTGACTTAAATGTTGCTTTAGGCGGTAACATAGGTAAAAGTTTTGCAGAGCAAGTAGCTGAAGGTAAATATGAAAATTTTGTATTGGAACTGAGTAGTTTTCAATTGGATGGGATTAAAAAATTTGCACCTCATATAGCAGTATTAACAAATTTAAGCCCAGACCATTTAGATAGATATGATTATAAATATGAAAATTATATCGCATCAAAATTTAGAATCGTCATGAATCAAACTGAAGAGGATTATTTTATTTATGACGCAGACGATATTGAAATTGAAAATTGGCTTGCCAAAAACCCTATAAAATCTCATTTGTTGCCTTTTTCGATAAAAAAAGAATTGAAACAGGGCGCATTTTTAAAAAACGGAAAAATTAATATAATAATAGATAATAAAAATCTCACTATGCCAATAGCATCACTCGGAATACAAGGACAACATAATCAGAAAAACGCAATGGCGGCATCTACAATTGCCACTTTGTTGAAAATAAGGAAAGCGACTATTCGTGAATGTTTAGAGAACTTTCAAGGGGTTGAACACAGACTAGAAAAGGTGTTGAAAATTAATAATGTCATGTACATTAATGATTCCAAGGCAACCAATGTTAATGCGACTTTCTATGCCTTAGATAGTATGGAAACACCTACAGTCTGGATTGTTGGAGGAGTCGATAAAGGAAATGATTACAGTGAGTTATTGCCTCTGGTAAACGAAAAAGTAAAAGCAATTATATGTCTTGGCGTCGACAATGAAAAAATTATTAATGCTTTTGGCAATGTGGTTGATAAGATGTTTGAAACCCAATCAATGAATCAAGCAATACAATTAGCTTATCGATTAACAGAAAGGGGTGATACGGTTTTGTTGTCTCCAGCTTGCTCGAGTTTTGATTTGTTCGAAAATTATGAAGATAGAGGTAGACAATTTAAAGAGGCGGTTAGGCATTTATAAAAGGATATAGATTCACAAATAAGTTGGGAAGTATTAAGAATTAGGTATATAGGTAGTAATGAATAACATTTTCAAATATATTTTGGGAGATAAAGCTATTTGGGCTGTGGTTGCACTTTTGGCAGTATTTTCTTTTTTACCTGTCTACAGTGCCAGTAGTAATCTGGCTTATTTATATGGTGACGGAAGTACACTTCCTTATTTATTGAAGCATTTTGCACATTTAATATTGGGTTTCGCAATAATTTATGGATCACATAAAATACCTTATCATTATTTTAGAGGATTATCAATTATAGCTTTACCTATAGTAGTATTATTACTAATAATCACTATTGCCGAAGGAACAACGATTGAAGGTGCAAATGCAAGCCGATGGATTCGAGTACCTTTTGTTGGAGTAACTTTTCAAACTTCCACTCTAGCTTCCGTAGTATTAATGACCTATGTGGCTCGATATCTATCAAGAATTAAAGACAAAGTAATTACATTTAAAGAGAGTCTACTTCCATTATGGGTACCTGTATTTTTGGTGCTTGCTCTAATTCTCCCTGCTAACTTATCAACGACGGCCATGATTTTTGCAATGATAGTGGTCTTGGTTTTTATCGGTGGGTATCCCATAAGATATTTAGCAATTATCTTGGGAATTGGCCTTTTGTTATTAACCCTATTTATTCTCACTGCAAAAGCATTTCCTGATTTATTTCCGAATCGAGTAGATACTTGGATGAGTAGAATTGAAAATTTTACTAATCACGATGATACGGAGGAACAATATCAAATAGAAAAAGCTAAAATAGCAATAGCATCGGGGGGAATTAGTGGTTTGGGTCCGGGGAAAAGTATTCAGAAAAACTTTTTACCACAATCATCATCCGATTTTATTTACGCCATAATAGTTGAGGAATTTGGATTGATAGGCGGGTTATTGTTGCTCTTATTGTACTTGCTCTTGTTATTTCGATTATTGATTGTTGTTTATAAAGCTGATTCTGTTTTTGGAAAATTATTAGTTATTGGGGTTGGCCTGCCAATAATATTTCAAGGACTGGTAAATATGGGCGTAGCGGTTGAATTGTTCCCTGTAACGGGTAAAACATTGCCGTTAATTAGTAGCGGTGGAACATCCATTTGGATGACCTGCTTAGCCTTGGGAATGGTTTTAAGCGTTAGTGCAAAAAGAGAAATCAAAATAATGGAAGAGAAGCAAAATCCATTAGATATTTTAAGTAAAGAATTGTAGGGGTTATACCTTCCAATGTACATTCAAGCTAGAAATAAAATAAATAAAGTACAAGTTGAAACCATATAAATTTATCATCAGTGGAGGAGGGACGGGAGGTCATATTTATCCCGCGATTGCGATAGCAGATGAATTAAAGTTGCGCTATCCTGATGCTGAAATTTTATTTGTGGGAGCCAATGATAGAATGGAAATGGAAAAAGTACCTCAGGCGGGTTATGAAATTATTGGATTATGGATTTCGGGCATAAGTCGCAGTTTAACTATTAAAAATTTATTATTTCCATTGAAATTGATATCAAGTTTGCATAATGCCAAAAAAATTCTCAAAAAAATAAAGCCTGATGTTGTAATAGGAACTGGAGGATATGCTAGTGCACCTTTGCTTCGTGTGGCAACTAATAGAGGTATTCCCAGTTTAATACAGGAGCAAAATAGTTATGCGGGTATCACAAATAAATGGGTAAGTGCAAAAGTACAGAGAATTTGTGTAGCGTATGATGGAATGGAAAAGTTCTTCCCTTCGAGAAAAATAAGTCTTACTGGAAATCCCGTTCGACAGGATCTCTTGGACGTTAGATCAAAAAGAGAGGAAGCCTCTTTGTTTTTTAATATAAAACCTAAAAAGAAAACACTTTTGGTTTTGGGTGGAAGTTTAGGGGCAAGAAAAATAAATGAGTTTATTAAAGGTTCTCTCAGGTTTTTTGCGGAAAATAATTTGCAGGTAATCTGGCAATGTGGAAAGTTTTATGAAGAAGAATACAAGAGAATGGGCTCAGATTTGGTTCAAGTACATGCCTTTTTAAATCGGATGGATTTAGCCTATGCGGTGGCCGATATAATTATCTCTCGTGCCGGAGCCTTATCAGTTTCAGAATTATGTTTGGTGGGCAAGCCGGTGATTTTCATTCCGTCACCAAATGTAGCTGAAGATCATCAGACTAAAAATGCAATGTCCGTTGCAAATAAAAATGCGGCCATTTTGATAAGAGAGATTGAATTAGAGCAACGATTTGAAAGTGAATTATTAAATCTTTTAGCGTCCGAAACAAAACAAAGGGAACTTTCAGAAAATATTAAAAAATTGGCTAAACCAAATGCTACAAAAGATATAGTAGCTGAAATTGAAAAACTTTTTAAAGCGACAGAAGTCCGTTAATATGATTAATCTAAACAACATACAAACCTTCTATTTTGTGGGTATCGGCGGGATAGGGATGAGTGCGTTGGCCCGTTACTTTAAATTGATGAAAAAAGATGTTTTTGGGTATGATAAAACCCCAAGCACCCTAACCTCAGCCTTAATTTCTGAAGGAATTCCAATTAGTTTTATTGATGAAGTTTTAGAGATTCCAAAAGAAATAGTTCCTAATCATAGTACAATAGTCGTTTACACTCCTGCCATTCCAAAACAGAATAGAATTTTATCACATTTGATTTTAAAGGATTATCTAGTTGTTAAACGAGCTTCATTATTGGGGGAATTAACAAAAAATGCCTTTTGTTTGGCTGTTGCTGGAACACATGGAAAAACTACTACTTCAGCCATCTTAGGACATTTGCTTGCAGAATGTAAAATGCCAGTCACTGCTTTTTTAGGAGGAGTAGCAGAAAATTATAATTCCAATTTAATTTTTAAAGGAAGCGAAATAATAGTTGTTGAAGCAGATGAATTTGATAGGTCTTTCCTTCAGCTGAAACCAGATATTGCCTGTGTGACTTCAATGGATGCCGATCATTTAGATATTTATGGAAATGCTTCGTCTATTGAAAGAGCTTTTACAGACTTTTCAGAATTAATAGAAAATAAGAATAATTTTTTATTAAAAAAGGGTCTTGCTTTAAAAGGCAAAACTGTGGCTGTAGAGGAAAGTGCTGATTTTGAGGCTCAAAACGTACGTATCGAAAATGGCGGCTATTTATTCGATTTAAAAACACCAACAATTATCCTTAGGGATTTACAATTTTATTTGCCCGGACATCATAACCTATTCAATGCTGTAACAGCTTTGGGTATGGCAATTTTAGCAGGTTCCCCAACCGATTGTCTACCCGAAGCTTTATTAAGTTTTAAAGGAGTACAGAGGCGTTTTACGTATAAAATAAAAACAGCTGACTTAGTCCTAATTGATGACTATGCTCATCATCCAACGGAAATTGACGCTTTGTTTCAAGCCGTAAGTGAAATGTATGTTGAAGACAGAAAGCTGATTGTATTCCAACCACACTTATTTAGCAGAACAAGAGATTTTGTTGAAGGATTTGCTAGGAGTCTATCACAGTTTGATGAAATACTATTACTCGATATTTATCCGGCACGTGAGGAGCCTTTAGATGGAATCACTTCTCTATGGTTGTTAAATCATATTACAAATGAAAACAAAAAATTGGTCTCGAAATCTGAATTAGCAGATGCTTTGACCTCTTCCAATTGTCGTATTAAATTATTGGTAGGAGCTGGAGACATTGGAGTTGAAGTATCTAATCTTACAAAAATTTTACAAGATGAAGCGTAGCTGGGTAGTTATAAAATTTATATTGCTTTTTGCATTAATTATCTTTCTTTTCAGTTTCACAAATGAAAGAAATGAAAAGCGCAAATTATCGAGGATTGAGGTCGAGTTTATTGATGAGAACAGTCCCTATATCCTTTTAAATACGGTTAATAAATTGTTAATACTAAATTATGGTGAGGTTATGACCATCGCTAAAGAAACTTTAGTTTTGAATGAGATGGAAAGTAGGTTGCGCGAAAATCCTATGATACGAGATGCTCAGGTGTTTATGACGGTTGATGGTGTCCTTCAAGCAAAGGTTGAGCAACGAACTCCTATTGGTAGAGTGATAGGTTCGCCGGATTATTATTTGGATGCTGATGGTAAAAAAATGCCATTGTCTTCGGTTTCGGCGGCAAGAGTGCCACTCATTAATGTAGGATCGACGATGGATCTTGCAAAAGTTAGGGACTTACTTTTAAAAATAAATGAAGACCCATTTATGAAAAGTAGTGTAGTTGGCTTAGAGATAAAGGAAGATGGAAAGATTGTCTTACAATTACGTAAACAAAATTTTAAATTACTCTTAGGCCAAGTTGAAGAGATAGATAGAAAGTTTCAGAATTATAAGGCATTTTATCAAAAATCTAAACAAGACAATACACTAAGCGATTATAACCTTGTGAATTTAGAATTTATCAGTCAGGTTGTAGCCACAAAATGAAAAATACAATGGAAAACGATAATATAGCTGTTGGATTAGACATTGGAACAACCAAAATTGTTGCCATGATTGGAAAGACTAACGAATACGGTAAAATGGAAGTTTTGGGTATCGGAAAATCCAAAAGTCTAGGTGTTCATAGAGGAGTTGTAAATAACATAACCCAAACAATACAATCCATACAACAAGCGGTGCAAGATGCAGAAACTTCTTCAGGGATAAAAATAAAAGAGGTTGTTGTTGGAATAGCGGGACAGCATATTAGAAGCTTACAACATAGCGATTATATTACTCGCTCTAATAGTGATGAAGTTATTGATGAAGCTGATATTGACCGCCTTTGCAATCAGGTACATAAGTTGGTGATGTTGCCAGGCGAAGAGATTCTTCATGTACTACCTCAAGATTTTAAAGTAGACGGACAAGCGGAAGTAAAAGAGCCAATTGGGATGTATGGAGGTAGATTGGAGGCTAATTTTCATGTAGTGGTTGGACAAGTATCTTCTATACGGAATGTGGGAAGATGTATTAAAAGTGCTGGATTAGAGCTTTCAGCAATTACTTTGGAACCTTTAGCTTCAGCGCTAGCTGTTTTAAGTCAGGAAGAAAAAGAGGCAGGCGTGGCACTTATTGATATAGGTGGTGGAACCTCAGATTTGGCAATATTTAAGGATGGTATTATTAGGCATACAGCTGTAATTCCTTTTGGCGGAAATGTTATTACTGATGATATAAAAGAGGGATGCTCTATTATTGAAAAGCAGGCTGAATTGTTGAAAATAAAATTTGGGTCTGCCTGGCCGGGAGAAAATAAAGACAACGAAATTGTTTCAATTCCCGGATTACGAGGGCGGGAGCCTAAGGAAATTACCTTAAAGAATCTTTCAAAAATAATTCACGCACGTGTTGTAGAAATTATTGAACAAGTTTATTTGGAAATAAAAAATTACGGCCACGAAGAGCAAAAGAAAAAACTAATTGCTGGGATAGTATTAACTGGAGGTGGTGCTCAATTGCAGCATTTAAAGCAATTGGTGGAGTATATAACAGGAATGGATACACGTATTGGATATCCGAATGAGCATTTGGCAGGTGATAGTGATAGTGAAACAACTAGTCCTTTATATGCCACGGCTGTGGGATTAGTTCTAAATAGTTTACAAAGTAAAGAGAAAAATTTAGGAAAAAAGAGCGCCGAGCATGTTGAAGTGGTTGAAGTGAAAATATCAAAAACAATAGATTCGAAAAACGCTAAAGTTGCTAAAGAGAAACAGCAAGAAAAAGGTAGATTTTTTGAAAAATGGGCAGAAAAATTCAAGGACTTTTTAGATAATGCCGAATAGCATGATGAACTTAAAGCCACTAAATAAATTTATAATTGAAACCTCACAAAAATAAAAATATGAGCAGCAACAAAGTATTTGAGAGTATCTCGTTTGATCTGCCAAAGAATCAATCTAACGTAATTAAAGTTATAGGCGTTGGTGGTGGTGGTAGTAATGCCATTAACCATATGTTTCGTCAAGGGATTAAGGGCGTGGATTTTGTTATTTGCAATACAGATTCTCAGGCCTTGGAAAACAGTCCAGTACCTAATAGAATTCAATTAGGTGCATCTCTAACCGAAGGATTGGGAGCTGGAGCTAATCCGAAAGTAGGAGAAGATTCTGCGGTAGAAAGTTATGACGATCTTAAGTCTATGCTTACAACAAATACCAAAATGATTTTCATTACAGCTGGTATGGGTGGAGGAACGGGTACTGGAGCCGCTCCAATTATTGCACGTATGGCTAAGGAAATGAATATTCTTACCGTAGGTATTGTAACAATTCCATTTTTATTTGAGGGTAAAATGCGTTGCGAACAAGCAAGTATAGGAGTAGAAAATTTGCGTAAGAATGTAGATTCACTTATCGTAATTAACAATAATAAATTGCGAGAAGTATATGGAAACCTTGGTTTTAAGGCTGGATTTTCTAAAGCCGATGAGGTGTTGGCTACTGCGGCTAGAGGAATTGCGGAAGTTATTACGCATCATTATACTCAAAATATTGACCTTCGAGATGCTAGGACTGTATTGGCAAATAGTGGTACTGCAATAATGGGAAGTGCAAGTGCAAGTGGTGCAAATCGTGCGCAAGATGCAATCACTAAAGCACTAGATTCACCACTGTTAAATGACAATAAAATTAAGGGAGCTAAAAATGTTCTTTTGCTAATCGTTTCTGGTAATGAGGAAATTACGATAGATGAAATTGGTGCAATCAGTGATTATATTCAAAATGAAGCAGGAAATAGTGCCAATATTATTATGGGTGTTGGTGAAGACGAATCATTGGAGGGAGCTATTGCAATTACTGTTATAGCCACAGGGTTTAATGTAGAACAACAAAATGATATTTCGAATACTGAACCTAAAAAGATTATTTACACCTTAGAAGAAGAACAACGAGCTGAATTTAATTTAATGAAAGAATTAAATCCGGTTGTTGTTAATACTGAATATATTGACGCTTCCTTTAAAGCTCCAATAATTAAGCATACTTTGTTTGATGAAGTGGAGACGACAAAACCCAATGATCAAGTCTTTGACGGGTATATTAAAACTTCAGATTTGATAAAGAATATTGATGTTAAGTACGAAGAAATTAAGATCCATCATTTGGCTGAATTTGAGCAAATATTGATTAATGAGATAGATGTGAATGAATTTGTGATAGTAGAGGAGGAAACGAAATTACCATCGATGAATATCTCTGAAAAGAATGAAGAAGAGTTTGTTATTTCGGAAGTTAAACAGTTCGAAAAGGTAGAGTTGGACGAGGTAATCGCTAAGAAAGATCAGATGTTAATGTTCGATTTGCCAATTAATAATACTTCAGAAAAAGTCACACTAAGCGAAGAACTTATTGATGATTGTGAATCGATTAGGTTAGAAATCGATGAAATGGAAGTAAAGGATCATATTGAAGTTGTTCCCGTGACTGAAATAACTGGAAGCGGAGTTAAAATCTATAGTTTGGATGATTATCAAGAAATGGAGAATCATTTAATCAAGGCTAAGCCGGTTAAAAATACATCAACTTTAGCTGAAGACGAAGAAATCGTTTTTGTAACTAGAATAATTGATACACCGAAAACTGCACCTTCGGAAAAGAATGAGCAGGCAGATCCTTTAAATACGACAATTTCAAAACTTCTAAGTGATCGAACTGACGAGCGCAAACGTATAATGAAAGAGTTTAATTATAAGTTTAGAAACAGTGCTTCAAAGATTGATGAAATAGAAAAGCAACCAGCTTATAAGAGAATGGGCATAATTTTGGATGAGCCAGTTAGTCATGAATCTAACATTTCAAGAACTTCGGTCCATACAGATGACGATGACATCGATTTTCGTAAGAATAATTCTTTCCTGCATGACAATGTTGATTGAGAATATAGTTTGATTTTTAATAAAAACCCGAATGATTTATACAGACGTTCGGGTTTTTATTTTAAAGGAAATACTCTTTTTTCCATCGTGTTTAAATACTTATCTTTGCCCTCAATAAAAAAGTAAGGTATGAGTTTACAACAGCAAGTTATGGAAGCAATGAAAGTTGCTATGAAAGCGAAAGACACTATGTCATTAGAGGCATTACGTGCAGTAAAATCGGCTTTGTTAATAGCACAAACAGAAACAGGTGCAAAGGAAGAAATATCTCAGGAGGATGAGTTTAAAATTTTGCAAAAACAGATAAAGCAAAGAAAAGACAGTGCCTCTATTTATTTATCACAAGGACGTGAAGATTTGGCTCATCCGGAATTGGCTCAAGCTAGGGTGATTGAAGAATTTTTGCCAAAACAATTTAGTGAAGAAGAAGTTGTAGCGTTAATAGATGCGATTATTTCTGAAACTGGAGCTTCATCGATGAAGGACATGGGGAAAGTAATGGCTATGGCTAATGCTAAATTGGCTGGGAAGGCAGATGGTAAAACAATTTCTTCAGTCGTAAAGGCAAGATTGAATTAATAAGATTGAATTAAATGGCCGCGTGGCGCAACTGAATAGCGCATCAGATTTCGGCTCTGAGGGTTGGGGGTTTGAATCCCTTCGCGGTCACTAAGACAGAAATCCAGTAACATTTGTTGCTGGATTTGTTGTTTATTGCGATTATAAAACATTTTTAGAATCTTCCATCACCTATTAAATTTTTGTTAAGTGTGATAATTCTCATAGTATAATAGTGTCTTGTAAATTATATTTAAAGAATTTTTATTCTGCAGTTTAATTTCCCTTAATATGTCAGTAGAGAATTTTGATTTTCCAGGATTAACAATTAAGGAGGTAGCAGATTCCAGAGAAAGATTTGGAGAAAACAGACTCGACTTCAAGAAAGTAAATCCAATCTTAGATGCCCTAAAAAGTCTTATTAAAGAACCAATGGTTATTTTACTATTGGTTACTTCTTCCATTTATTTTATAACGGGTAATGCAGGAGATGGGGTATTTCTTGCTGCTGCAATTGTATTAGTTTCAGCAATTTCATTGTATCAAGATTCCAAAAGCCGCAATGCAGTTGAAAAATTAAAAAAGATTGCGGAGCCTAAATGCAAGGTAATTAGAGGCGGACTAGTACAAGAAATAAGGAGTGAAGAGGTTGTAATTGGGGATAGTTTAATGGTTGAAGAAGGATCAACGATCGCTGCAGATGGCATCATTGTTCATTCTAATGATTTTTCGGTAAATGAGTCCATTTTAACCGGGGAATCTTTTTCTGTTTATAAAGATAAAGCAGTAGATAACAACATAATTTATGCGGGAACTCAAGTAACTTCCGGTTTAGCTATTGTTACAGTTAACGCAATTGGAAACAATACGAAACTTGGAAAGATCGGAAAAAGTATAGATGAAGTTTCACGAGAGAAGAGTCCGCTAGAAATACAAATAAGCAGTTTTGTTAAAAAAATGGTCTTATTTGGGGCGGCAGTTTTTATAATAGTTTGGGGAATAAATTATTATAATTCTTTGAGTGTACTTGATAGTTTATTGAAAGCTCTAACACTCGCAATGAGTATTTTACCCGAAGAAATTCCTGTTGCTTTTACAACCTTCATGGCATTAGGTGCTTGGCGACTTATGAAAATGGGTGTCATTGTTAAGCAAATGAAAACGGTTGAATCTTTAGGTAGTGCAACTGTAATCTGTCTGGATAAAACCGGTACTATTACAAAAAATAGAATGAGTTTTAACAAGCTTTATGTGCCTTCGTCAGAAACTATTACAACGGTGGGAGAGGTTTTAACTAAAGAGGAAAAAGAGCTTATTGCTTCTGCGATGTGGGCTAGTGAGCCTATCCCATTTGATCCTATGGAACAAGCACTTCATCAGGCCTATGGCTTATTTAGCTCTGAAGATAAAAGAAAAGATTACAAAATGATTCACGAGTATCCCTTAGGAGGAAAACCTCCAATGATGACTCATGTTTTTGAAAACAGCAAGGGAGATCGAATAATTGCCGCAAAGGGTGCTATGGAGGCTATATGTAATGCCTCTAATTTAGACGATTCTCAAAAAGTCGGGGTTACTGAAAAAATGATAAGCTTAGGAGTTGATGGCTATAGGGTTTTGGGCGTGGCTGAAGCAAAATTTGACGGAAATGATTGGCCCGAAAATCAACAGAATTTTAATTTTTCATTTAAAGGATTAATCGCCTTTTATGATCCTCCTAAAGATAACATACAAAAGGTGCTTGAGGATTTCTATACCTCTGGGATTAATGTGAAAATAATAACGGGAGATATTGCGGCAACAACGATGGCTGTGGCCAAGAGTGTCAATTTTAGGGATTATGACGAGGGTTTGTCTGGAGATGAACTTATGAAGCTTGAGGATACTGATTTACGCATAAAAGTTCAAGAAACACAATTATTTACACGTATGTTTCCGGAGGCAAAACTTAAAATTATCAATGCCCTAAAAGCTAATGGAGAAATTGTGGCTATGACAGGTGATGGGGTTAACGATGGTCCAGCATTAAAAGCAGCTCATATTGGAATTGCAATGGGAAAAAGAGGGACCGAAATTGCCAAGACGTCGGCATCTCTTGTCTTAATGGAAGATGACTTGTCTAAAATGGTAGATGCCATCGCCATGGGTAGAAGAATTTATGATAATTTAAAAAAAGCAATACAGTATATAATTTCTATTCACATTCCAATAATACTAACAGTATTAATGCCTCTGGTTTTAGGTTGGGCTTATCCTAATATCTTTTCTCCAATTCATGTCATTCTGTTGGAATTAATTATGGGGCCTACATGTTCAATTGTTTACGAAAATGAGCCCATGGAAGCCGACACTATGCTAAAAAAGCCAAGGCTTTTGAGCGCCACCTTTTTTAGTTGGAAAGAACTCACAACGAGTATTATTCAGGGTGTGTTAATAACAGTTGGAACGCTTACTGCCTATCAATTTTCGGTGTATTCTGGTTATGATGAAACGATTACGAGAACAATGGTATTCACTACCCTTATTGCAGCAAATATATTTTTAACGTTTGTAAATAGATCATTTTACTATTCTGTAATCACAACTATTAAGTATAAAAATAATTTGATTCCTATCATTATTGGAATTACTATAGGAATTACGGTTTCACTTTTATTTGTTCGACCATTCACAAAATTCTTTGAGTTTGAGTTGCTTAATTTATATCAAATTTCTTTAAGTGTACTTATTGGTTTCTTGTCTGTAATCTGGTATGAATTTATTAAATGGAGAAAAAGAACAATCTCGCAATTTGGTTAAGAATTTTTTTAAAGGCCTCAGTATTTTAAATCAGAAGTTGTTTTTACTATGATTTCAAAAATAATGATTCAAAATAAATCATAGCAATTCATGGTTGGGTATTAGTTTATAATTATCTGATTTATATCATTTTAATTTGATTATATCAAGTTTATCTTTGAAGTGAGTACTATTTGTAAATTATGTTACAATCCTTTAAAATGTTTAAGGGTGCCATAGCCTTATTCGAGGAGATTGGGGATATGGCTTTTTTCGCCGGCCGTTTTTTTAGGCAAGTGTTTACGAAGCCATTTGAGTTTAAGGAATTGCTTAGACAGTGCTATATTATTGGAAACAAGTCTTTATTTTTAGTCGGGGTTACTGGATTCATTTTAGGATTGGTTTTTACTTTACAATCAAGGCCCACGTTAATGAAATTTGGAGCTCAATCGTGGATGCCATCAATGATTGTTCTTTCAATTGTACGCGAAATTGGACCTGTCGTGATTGCGTTGATATGTGCGGGAAAAATTGGTTCTGGAATTGGAGCCGAGTTGGGGTCGATGCGTGTTACGGAGCAAATTGACGCTATGGAGGTCTCTGGAACTAATCCGTTTAAGTATTTAGTAGTAACGAGAATTGTTGCCGTTACCTTGATGCTTCCTTTATTGGTGATCTTTGGTGATACAATTGCCATAATTGGTTCTTCATTAGTTGAAAACTTAAAGGGTGAAGTGTCATTCCAATTATATTTTATTCAAATTTTCGATGCGTTGAAGTTTAGTGATGTTATTCCGGCGACAATTAAAACATTCTTCTTTGGATTCGCCATCGGATTAGTTGGCTGTTTTAAAGGGTTTAATTGTAAAAAGGGAACTGTGGGTGTAGGAGAAGCATCTAACTCTGCGGTAATTTATGCGTCCATGATGGTATTTATATTGGATTTTATAGCAGTTTTTATAACAGATATATTTTATGGAGTCTAAAGCTTTTGATAATAAATCAGCGCCAGTTTTAGAGTTATTAAATCTTCGGAAAAGTTTTGGAGATAATAACGTGCTCAATGGTTTTAATCTTCAATTGTTTAAAGGTGAAAATCTGGTTGTGATGGGAAAATCAGGTTCTGGAAAATCTGTAATGATAAAATGTCTTGTTGGATTATTACAAGCAGATAGTGGAAGTATAAAGATTAAAAATCACGATATTACGGTTTTAGGACGGGCTGAATTGGATGTTTTAAGAACTGAAATCGGGTTTCTTTTTCAGGGAAGTGCCTTATACGATTCTATGACGGTTAGAGAAAATCTCGAATTTCCGCTTAGAAGACATAAGGCAAAATTAAACATTAAAGAGAGCAATATGGAATTAGTTAAAGAGGCTTTAGCAAATGTTGGTTTATCTCACGCACTAAATCTCATGCCTGAAGAGCTTTCAGGAGGGATGAAAAGAAGAGTTGCCTTAGCAAGAGCACTTATTTTGAAGCCAAAAATTATTTTATACGATGAACCAACCACTGGATTAGACCCAATAACTTCCAAGGAGATTATAGAGTTAATTAGAACCGTTCAGAAAAAATATGGCACCTCATCATTAATTATAACCCATGATGTGGATTGTGCCAGGGTTATTTCGAATCGAATTATTTTATTAATTGATGGCATCAATTATATAGAAGGATCATATAATGAACTTCTCCAATCTAAGGACCCGAAGGTGCAAGCCTTTTTTAAATAATTGAAATTATGCAAAAATCCACTTCACAAAAAATTAGCCTTGGCGTTTTCGTAATTCTTGGAACGATATTGCTTGTTTCTGCCCTCTATTTTGTTGGAAATCGCCAAAATCTGTTCCAAAATAATATTACATTAAATGCATATTTTCATAATGTAAATGGTTTAAAATTAGGTAATAATGTGAGGTATTCTGGAATCAATACAGGAACCGTAAGTAAGATTGAAATGATAGATGAAGCCCAAATTCTTGTTGAAATGATTATTGAAAGAGAATTAGGTGAAAAGATTAAAACAAATGCAGTCGCAACGATTGGTTCTGATGGTTTAGTGGGAAGTATGATTGTAAATATTATTCCTCAGCAAGGGGATTTTCCAGTTGTAAAATCTGGTGATACCATACAATCGTATAGTAAAATTGGCACAGATGATATGTTAAGCACCCTAAGTGTAACCAATGAAAATGCGGCGATATTAACTTCAGATTTGTTAAAAATAACCTCTCGAATCTTGGAGGGGAAAGGAACTGTAGGAATGCTTATTAATGATTCCATCATGGCTCATGATTTAAAGAATAGTGTTTTTCAGCTTAGACAAGCGAGTACAAATGCTTCAATTGCTATCAAAGAGTTTAGCTCTATAATCTCACAGATTAACTATAGTGAAAGTGTTGCAGGGGTTTTATTGAGTGATACTGTTGCTGCTCAAAAAATGCGGAGGGTAGTCGATAATCTTGAAAAATCGAGTACAGATATTAACTCAATGACAATCAATATGGATGCTTATTTGAAAGAAATTACTGAAGGAGATGGAGCTTTGAATTATATTACTAAAGATCAAGATTTTGCTAGAGATTTGGATTCAACCATGACAAATATTAAGGAGGCCACCTTTAAATTAAACGAAAACATGGAAGCACTTAAAAGTAATTTTTTCTTCCGCGGTTATTTTAAAAAATTAGAAAAAGAGAAAAAGAAAGAGGAAAAAGAAAGCAAACAATAGCTATTGTATGATTTATATCATACCCATACAGCCACATAAAGGTTATTTTTGAGTAAACAACTAAATTATAGGATTATGGAAACGTCTATTTTTTTAGCCAAATTCTGGGGTTGGTATTTGCTTATTTTTTTTCTCGTTTTAAGTTTTAATCCTGCTCGAATTCGTCAAATTTTTGAAGATCTTAAGGATCAGAAATTTGTCATATTAGCTGCCTTTATATCAACTATAATTGGAATACTAAATATCCTTTTTCACAATAATTGGGAATCGAATTGGACTATCATTATTACCATTATTGGCTGGGTAGCACTTGGTGAGGGGTTGGTATTGTTTATACTTCCTAATTTAGTTGTCAAGTGGTTAGGGTTTATCCATGTTAAATTAGTGCAAGCAGTTTATATGTTGCTATTTCTAATTGGAATATTTCTTTTAAATATGGGATATCAAATAATACCTAGTTAGCAATTAAAATAATTGATGCTCAAACTGATTTATATCATAGATTTTTAATGGTAGAGATCCTAATTTTAGTGAGATTAAACAGAGATGCTCTTTGTAATTAGCTATAGTATTTTTTATAGTCAGACTTTAAATATACTATTTGAAAACAGTAAAAGTATTAACAGCCTATTAGTCTATGATTGATTAGTATACTCGAAAGACGGTAATGGTGTTTTTAAATTTTTAGTCGTTTTTGAAATTGCCCAATGGATTCATTCTTAAATATAGTATGAATTCTTTTCTTACTGTCGGAAAACGGGGAATCATTTTGCTTCCCCGTTTTTAACATTTAATTGAACTGAATAAATAAGTCTTAACATTTTTATTTTTTGAAATAATGGTTAAGTGTAAACCCGTTGGGTGTACTTATTAAAAACGTCAATTCGAGTGTTTTTTGTGCAGTGAAACGGAGCAAAAAATATATCGAGAATAGTTTTTAATGAAATATTTCTTGTTCTCGATACGATTNNCTGTCGAAAATCACTCGAACTGACGAAAAATTGTTAACAAAAACTAATTACACCCAAAACGGGTTAGGCATAAACATTAAATAATAATACTAAATCCATGTCCTA
>BS_KBA_SWE02_21mDRAFT_10000050_pt1 | contig 37068 bp, 40 predicted proteins | sample BalSeasSWE02_21m_FD_9196 | JGI IMG/M metagenome (IMG submission 9196)
TTTGTCCGACAAGGGATTGTCCTCCTTTCTATGAAAATAAATAATTGTTGAATTACTAAGAATTATATAACAATAGATTTTAAATTACATAATCATTTTGTTAACTATTACAAAATTACCTGCAATAATTTTGCAACTTGATAAACAGTTGGCCGGTTAACAATATAAATAGGAATATTTTTTTGTTGGGCAAATTTTTTCAACTTAAGATTTTGTTTCAAATATTTTTTTAAACCAATAATAAGATTTGCTTTCCTAATATCTTTTGTAAGAACAAATGTCGATCCTGTTTTAGAAATAACTTCTTTAATGAGATTAGGTGAAACTAAATAAGTATAAATCAATAATTTTCTAACATTTACTAAAGAATACTTTTTTTGATTAGAATTATTATATTTGGAAGAATTTGAATCCGTTGTTAAACTAGAAGTTAAAAAAAGTGAACCCAAATCTGATTGAATTTTTTTATATTTTATATGAATTTTTTGATTTGGGTAAATTTCTCTAATTTGACCAAAATTAGCATTTCCTCTTAGCAATAAATCAATTGAAGTTTGAACATTTTCATGGATAGTCCATAAAGTCTGATCATTAATTTCAATCGCAATTTGAAAAGCTGTATATGCTTTTCGTTCGAGAATACTTTTTTGAGTTCCACGCCGTTTAGCTTCCTCATCACTTAAAGTAACATATTGAATACCTCCAATTAAATCGGATAAAGTTGGATTCTTAATGAGATTGTCTAAGCAATTTCCATGCGTTGTTCCAACCAATTGAACTCCTTTTTCTGCAATTGTTCGAGCCGCTAGTGCTTCTAATTCAGTCCCAATTTCATCAATTACAATGATTTCGGGCATATGATTTTCAATTGCTTCCATCATTATTTGATGTTGTAATTCTGTTTTTTGTACCTGCATTCTGCGAGCTCGACCAATGCCATAATGAGGAATATCACTATCACCCCCAATCTCGTTTGAAGTATCAATAATAATGACTCGCTTTTCCATTTCTTCTGATAAAACTCTTGCAATTTCACGAATAATTGTTGTTTTACCTATACCGGGTTTTCCTAACACCAAGATTGAGTGCCCCGATTCTAATAGATCTCGGATGACACAAATAGTGCCAAAAATAGCTCGACCGACACGACACGTTAAACCGTTAATAAGTGATTGTCGGTTTCGAATACAACTAATTCTATGTAATGTTCGTTCTATTCCTGCACGATTATCAGTACTGAATTTGCTAATTCGTTTAACGGTATAATCAATATCTTGCCATGAAATAATTTTTTGAGATAAATACTCTCGACCAGTCGTAAATCGTGCTTCTGGTCGCCGCCCTAAATCCATAACAATTTCAATTAATTGATGTTTATTTGAATGATTTACCAAATTTTCATTTATGAAAAAAGGCAAATTTTCAAGCAACTTATCTAAATCTTCATCGATAATTATGCAATTAGACATCTTAGATCAATTTTTTAAATACAATAACTGAAACAAACTATTCTTGTGTGATATTTGCCAGTAACTTAGTAAATGTCGGCGTATCTAAAATAGCAATTTGGGCTAACATTTTTCTATTTAACTCAATACTCGACTTCTTAAAGTTATGAATAACTCTACTATAGGTTAAATTATTTAATCTTGATATAGAATTAATACGTGTAATCCAAAGTTTTCTAAATACACGTTTTTTTTGTTTACGCCCAACATAAGAATAGATTAAAGCTTTCATGACTTGTTGATTTGCCGTCCTGAAAAGGCGTGAATGACTTCCTTTGTATCCTTTTGCCAAATTTAAAATTTTTTTGCGCCGTTTACGGGCAACATTCCCACGTTTGACTCTAACCATTTTAGATTATTAATAGGGTAACATTAATTTTATAGGTTTACTATCACTAGTATGTACGCAAAGAGATTGAGATAATTTGCGTTTTTGTTTATTTGATTTTTTCATTAACAAATGGCCTTTATAGGCATGGCGACGCAAAAATTTACCTGTTGTCGTTTTCTTATATCTTTTTGCAGCAGATTTTCTAGTTTTTAGTTTTATCATATTTATGTTAATTTTTCTTTATAAAAAATAACTTTAAAATAAAATTTTAAAGAATGGTAATAAAAACTATTTAAAAACATTAATTATAATTTGATAGTGTTTTGCTTCATAATAAATTATGTAGAAAGATAATATTCAATTAATAATTACTTGTCAATATAACCAAAAAACTCAAATCAGAAACTTTAGTTAACTACTTTACACTTTTATAAAACACATGGGTACTAAATTATAAATAAAGTGTCTAATATAATCTAGTATTTTTTAGTATAAATAAAGACATCAATTATGGATAAAAACAAATAAATTAATTACATAAAAAATAAAGATAAACTATTTTTATTAAATATAATCGTTAAAGACAAATTTCTATCAGTTTTAATTTGTAAGGTTTAATAAAGTGTATTGTTAAACGATGAAGTTTAATAATACACTTTCTTTTTACCAACTTGATTTTTTAACACCGGGTAATAAACATTGATGTGCCATTTCCCTTAATACATGACGAGACAAACCAAAATCACTATAATAACCTCGCGGACGTCCAGTTTTCCAACATCTATTTCGAATTCGGACTTTTGCGCTATTTCTAGGCAGTTTTTGTAATTTAAAGTGGACTTTTAACTTTAAGTTAAAACCTTCTGTATTACGATATTCAACCAATAAATTTTTACGTTTTTCAGTATATTTATTAGTTAGGCGAATACGTTTTTTTTCTCGCTCAATCATGCTTTTTTTAGCCATACTTTTCCTTTAAAATTTTTATCAATTAAATAATAATGGACTAAATATATAGCAAATATAATTATTTATGCAAGTTTAAATATGGTAAACTAGTTAAACTTTGAAACATAGGGCAATTTTTTATTTGGTAAAAGTGTATAATCACTCACTATTTTTCTAAATTCACTGCCATCCATACTTTCGGAATCTAATAATTTTTCAACTACCAAATCAATAACAACTCTATTTTCACAAATAATTTCGACAGCTTTTTGTTCACAATAATTAAGGATTTTAAATACTTGCTCATCAATTCGATTAGCTATACTTTCAGCATATTCATTTCCTTGTATAGGGCCAGCACCTAAAAATACTTGACTAGGATTTTCATCCTCTAATGCAATTGGACCAATACTTGACATACCAAAACGTGTAACCATTTGACGCGCTAAATTTGTTACTTGTTGTAAATCATTACTAGCTCCTGTAGTAACTTCTGGATTACCGAATACAACTTGTTCTGCAGCTCGACCACCTAAACTTGTAATAATTCGAGCTAATAATTCTGTTCTAGAATATAAACTTTGGTCTTCGTCAGGTATAAACCAAGTTAAACCTTTTGCACCTCCACGTGGTGTTAAAGTTATTTTTTCAACTTCATCGTGCGATTTTAAAACAGTTCCTGTAATAGCATGACCAACTTCATGATAAGCAATTAAACGTTTATTTTTTGTATCTTCCATTGCAGTTCCTGCGATTCCACCAATAATTCGATCAGCAGCTTCATTCACTTCATTTTTTGTAATTTCTACTTTTTTATACCTAGTGGCTAAAATAGCAGCTTCATTTAACAAATTAGCTAAATCTGCACCTGAGAATCCCGGAGTTCGATTTGCTAATTTTATCAATGAAACATCGTCGGATAATGGTTTGTTACGAGCATGAACTTTTAAAATTCCAACCCGCCCTAGCCTATCCGGTAAATTTATTGTGATTTGTCTATCAAATCGTCCAGGTCTTAATAACGCCGAGTCTAAAATATCTACCCGGTTAGTAGCCCCTACAACAATTACACCTTTATTTTCTTTAAAACCATCCATTTCAGTCAACAGTTGATTTAATGTTTGTTCGCGCTCATCATTACCGCCACCAACTCCCGCACCTCTTTCACGACCAACAGCATCAATTTCATCAATAAAGACTATACAAGGAGCATTTTCAGAAGCTTTTTTAAATAAATCTCGAACTCTGGCAGCACCAATTCCGATAAACATTTCAACAAATTCTGACCCTGCGACACTAAAAAATGGTACATCAGCTTCATTTGCAATTGCTTTCGCTAGTAAAGTTTTCCCAGTTCCAGGAGGTCCGACTAACAAAATCCCCTTAGGAATTTTTGCTCCAACAACTGTATATTTTTCTGGCTGTTTTAAAAAGGAAACAATTTCTTCAAATTCTGCTTTAGCTTCATCAATGCCAGCAATATCGTTAAAGACAACGCCAGTATCGGGTCTTCGTTCAAACCGAGCAGTTGATTTCCCTAAATTCATAGGAGATGATCCGGAACCTCCTAAGAAATTTTCCGAATTTTGGAATAAGTAAAACAAACCAACTATAAAAATAATCGGTATTAAAAGATTACTAGCAATAGTAACTAAAAGATTTTTAGTTTCAATTGGATGAGCATCAAAATCAATATTGTATTCTTTTAATTTTAAAATTAATTGTGAAGCACCAACTGGAATCTCTACTCTAATTAATTGTGGTCGATTACCCAATTCAGGACTTGAAGCTTGTATAATAGCATTTCTACCGTTATCGTATAGGTCAACTTGTTTAACCCATCCCATCTCTAAATAATCCAAGAATCTACCATAACTCATTCTTGAACTTGGAGAATTTTTTGAAGATTCTTTATCAGCTTTTACAGTATTATTAAAAATTCCTGAACTATCAAAGTTTTTTAAACCCAACAAAACTAGACTAATAACAATTAAAGATATGCATATATTTCGAATAAGATTATTTGGCATTTTTTTATTTCTACACTTTTAAATGATTTAAAACTTATTTATTACAAATAAGCTTAACATTTTTATATTTTTAAAAACAACAAAAACTTTAAATTTTTATGATCCATTAGAGTATTTAATATAGAATAATAGTAAATAAATTATTTATATTCAAATACTATGATTGATCGTGGTTCAAAAGTTAAAATTTTAAGAAAAGAATCTTACTGGTATAATCAAAACGGAGTAGTTGTAACAATTGATAAATCAGGATCTCGATACCCTGTAATTGTAAGATTTGAAAATGTTAATTATTCAGGTACTAATACTAACAATTTTGCTTTAACTGAATTAACTTTAGTTGAAGCAAAATAATTATTTTGTAAGCAATCACTTATAAAATACACTGCAATAGTTAAAATTTTATTTAATAAAATTTTAACTATTGTATTTTAGAAGTATTTAACCTAAAATAACAGAATCTGAATTGCTGGTGTAGCTCAATTGGTAGAGCAACTGATTTGTAATCAGTAGGTCGGGGGTTCAAGTCCCTTCACCAGCTAGAATAATTTATAGAAAAACAATATACGTATTATTAAACTAACAACTTATTTGATAATATTCATTTAATTTTTCTTGTGAAAGTTATTAAAACTATGTTATAATAGATTTTAAAAACAATTTATAAATGATTAATATTTTTAAAATATCTCACGAATCGCATATTTGGCAAATTATAAATAATTAGGAAATTGATTTATGTTAGATTCTCAAGTTTATACAATATTGTTAATTGCATTGTTAGCGAGTGTTTTTGCTATTCGTTTAGCTACGACACTTTATGAATAAATATTATTGTAAGGATTTGCAATACTAGTAAATATATAATTTATTAAAAATAACTTTTTAGAATTGGTAGAATGATAACACAAGACTTAAAAAAATTTAACTCGCCCGTTTTCCCATTCACAGCAATTGTTGGTCAAGAAGAAATGAAATTAGCATTACAACTAAATGTAATTGATCCTAAAATTGGTGGTGTAATGATTATGGGTGATAGAGGGACCGGTAAATCTACAACAATTAGAGCAATTGCTGATTTATTACCTCAGATTGAAATCGTTAGAAATGATCCATTCAATTCATCTGCCTCTGATTTAGATTTAATGAGTAATGAAGTTAAATTGAATATTCAAAAAGGTTTACCTATTGAAACAGAGCTTATTAAAATTCCAATGGTGGATTTACCTTTAGGTGCCACTGAAGATAGAGTTTGTGGAACAATAGACATTGAAAAAGCATTAACAGAAGGTATTAAAGCGTTTGAGCCAGGTTTATTAGCGAAAGCTAATCGAGGTTTATTATACGTGGATGAAGTAAATCTCTTAGACGATCATCTAGTGGATATTCTATTAGATTCAGCTGCCTCAGGTTGGAATACAGTAGAACGTGAAGGAATTTCAATTCGTCACCCAGCTAGATTTGTACTAGTAGGATCAGGTAATCCGGAAGAAGGCGAACTAAGACCTCAATTGTTAGATCGATTTGGGATGCATGCTGAAATTAGAACTGTAAAAGATCCTGCCTTACGTGTAAAAGTAGTAGAAGAACGGACAGCTTTTGATCAAGCACCTAATGTATGGGTTGAAAATTATGAAGAAAAACAACAAGAATTAAGAAGTCGTATAGTTGCAGCTCAAAAATTATTACCGAGTGTTGAGTTAGATTATGGCTTACGTGTAAAAATTTCTGAAGTATGTAGTCAACTAGATGTTGATGGATTACGCGGAGATATTGTAACAAATAGAGCAGCAAAAGCTTATGCTGCTTATAATCAACGGACAAAAGTTACAGTGGAAGATATCGCTAAAATTATTACATTATGTTTACGCCATCGATTAAGAAAAGATCCATTAGAATCTATTGATTCTGGAGATAAAGTTTCAAAAGTCTTTAACAAAGTATTTGAAATCGAAAACTAATAAATTATTTAATTTCACGATAATTACATGTTAAAGTTTATTTGGTTACTAAACAATATTTTATTAACAGTGCTTATACTTATACGAACTCCAAACAATGGTGGGTTAGAAAGTTTTGCAACAAAATCTAATTTCCTAGGGTCCCCGAACTCAGCCGAAAATTTTTTAAACAAACTGACTTGGATTTTAATTGGAAGTTATTTTATTCTTGCAATTAAATTTAATTTTTAAATTATCTTTCTAAATTTAAATTTATAGACAAAATAGGTTATACTTTGTATACTACTCACAGTATTATGTTTTGTCACGCGGAGTAGAGCAGTCTGGTAGCTCGTTGGGCTCATAACCCGAAGGTCAATGGTTCAAATCCATTCTCCGCTAGAAAATTTTCTAACTGAATAAAAAACTAATTTTTTTAGTAAACTAATATAGTAGACGTTAAATAATAATAAGGTTTTACGTATGACATTAAATTTACAAACTCCATTCCCAACTTTTGGAGGAAGTACTGGAGGCTGGCTACGTGCAGCTGAAGTAGAAGAAAAATATGCAATTACTTGGACAAGTAATAAAGAGCAAATTTTTGAAATTCCAACAGGTGGCGCAGCCATTATGCGTAATGGAGAAAATCTATTATATCTAGCTAGAAAAGAACAATGTTTAGCCTTAGGGACTCAATTACGAGTATTTAAAATTAACAATTATAAAATCTATCGAATATTTCCTAGTGGAGAAGTTCAATATTTACACCCAAAAGACGGAGTTTTCCCTGAAAAAGTAAATGCAGGCCGTACTGCAGTCAATAGTAGAAACTTTTCAATTGGAAAAAATCCTAATCCTGCTTCAATTAAATTTAGTGGCATTAATACTTACGAAAAGTAAATTCAAAAAGATTAGTCTAAAAACTAATCTTTAATGGCGAGATGGCAGAGTTGGTCGATTGCGTCTGATTTGAAATCAGATGAATCTTTGCGGATTCCGTGGGTTCGAATCCCACTCTCGCCTTACAATTACAATATGCTTAGTTGTGTTTAACTATAATATTTCAATACTATTTTTATGAGTAAAGTTTATGATTGGTTTGAAGAACGTTTAGAAATACAAGCTATTGCAGACGACATTTCTAGTAAATATGTTCCGCCTCATGTAAATATTTTTTATTGTTTTGGTGGTATTGTGTTTACTTGTTTTTTAATTCAAGTGGCAACGGGATTTGCAATGACATTTTACTATCGTCCAAGTGTTGTAGATGCATTTGCCTCAGTTGAATATATAATGACTAGTGTTAACTTTGGTTGGTTAATTCGGTCAATTCATCGTTGGTCTGCAAGTATGATGGTAATGATGATGGTTTTACATGTATTCCGTGTATATTTAACAGGTGGATTTAAAAAACCTCGTGAATTAACATGGATAACAGGAGTAATTTTAGCTGTTGTTACGGTTTCGTTTGGAGTTACAGGTTATTCATTACCATGGGATCAAATCGGATTCTGGGCTTGTAAAATTGTAACTGGTGTTCCAGCTGCTGTTCCGATTATTGGCCCACCATTAGTACTAGTATTACGAGGCGGTGAAAGTGTTGGACAAAGTACGTTAACTCGTTTCTATAGCGCACATACGTTTGTATTACCAGTCGCTGCTGCTGTCTTAATTTTAACGCATTTCTTAATGATTCGCAAACAAGGGATTTCAGGACCTCTTTAACGTTAAAAAATTATAATATTTACTTTAGTAATAAAATCATAGATATGTCAGTAATCAAAAAACCGGATTTAACCGACCCAAAATTAAGAGCAAAATTAGCAAAAGGAATGGGCCACAATTATTATGGAGAACCTGCTTGGCCTAACGATTTATTGTATGTTTTCCCAGTTTGCATTCTTGGAACATTTGCATGTTGTATTGGATTAGCTGTAATGGCGCCTACTCAAATGGGAGAACCAGCAGACCCATTCAATACTCCACTAGAGATTTTGCCTGAGTGGTATTTTTTCCCGACGTTTAATTTGTTACGCGTATTACCAAATAAACTTTTAGGTGTATTAGCAATGGCGGCAGTACCTGCGGGTTTAATTACAATACCATTCATTGAAAATGTAAATAAATTCCAAAATCCATTCCGTCGTCCGATTGCTAGCTTAGTATTTATTGTAGGGTTTGTAACAGCTGTTTGGTTAGGGATTGGCGCATGTTTACCTATTGATAAAGCAATTACATTAGGCCTTTGGTAAATAAAATTGATTCACTTTATAGATTAAAGTGAATCAATTTACTCAATATCATCTAATGAGACATAAATGAAAAATAAAGCCATACTAAAAGCTGGAAAAACAAGTCCAACTAAGGGAACTAAAATAGAAGGTAAGAATGCAGCAGTCATAATTATTTTTGATTAGTAAAATTAAAAAGTTGATAAGTACTGAATTACAATTATTAGTATTTAATATTAATTATATATAAAAGAAATTGATAATTAGAAAAAAATGAACATAAACAAATAAACTTTTTAATAATTTTTATAGTAGAATTACTAATATTAATTATCTGTAAAATTAAAAAGTTTAATTATGGAAAGTTTACTTTTAGCTAGGTTACCTGAGGCATATACGCTATTTAGTCCAATCATTGATGTATTACCAATTGTTCCCGTGTTCTTTTTACTTTTAGCGTTTCTTTGGCAAGCTGCCGTTGGTTTTAGATAAGTCTCAAATTTTCAAAAATAACAACTTTTTTGATAAACGTACTTATTTTTTAAAACTTAGATAACAACTATTGTGCTGTAGTTTCATTTCAATGCACTGCATTTCAAACAGAAAAAGTTTCAGAGTTTAAAATAAGGTTAAAGTTCTTAAATTTTGTTGATTTTTAAAATAAAAAATAATAAAACGTCTCTAAATCATAGAATATATTTATATTAAAATTACGAATAAGAAATGGTAGAACCTTTATTATCAGGCATCGTTTTAGGTATGATTACTGTATCTGCTTTTGGACTTTTTGTGGCTGCGTATCTACAATACCGTCGAGGAAATCAATTTGAACTTTAAAAATATCGATTATTCATTAATCGATATTTTTAAAGTTCAAATTGATTTATTTAAAACCACTAAATTTTTTTTTAATAAACTTGTTTATACTTTAAATATTTCAAAATACATTCTGTAATTATTGACTAAAAATTATCTTAGAAAAATGGTTTTTTTAAGATAATTAAGCTAATATATAAATATAACTAAAATAATTTTATTGGCTTAAAATTTTTTACTAAAACATAAATTAAAATATAAAAGTGTTAATGAAACGTTCTTTATTTTGTCAAGTAGCTTTAATTCTTACTATTTTGGTATCACCTAAATTAGCGTTAGGCGATATTGGTGGCTTAACTAAATGTAGTGATTCGGTTAGTTTTAATAAACGACTAAGTGGAGCTGTTAAAAAGCTAGAACAAAGAAAAAGTAAATATTCTGAAGGATCACCTGCATCTCTAGCATTAGAACAACAAATGGAACGAACAAAAGCCCGCTTTGATAAATATGGTAGATCAGACCTATTATGCGGAACTGATGGATTACCACATTTAATTGCTGATGGGCGTTGGAGTCATGCTGCTGAGTTTATGGTTCCTGGGTTTGGATTTCTTTATATTGCTGGTTGGATTGGTTGGGTAGGAAGAAAATATGTACGGGCAGTTAGTACCAGTACAAATCCAACAGAAAGTGAAATTATTATTAATGTACCATTAGCATTAAAAATAATGACAACAGGTTATATGTGGCCAGTTTCAGCATGGCAAGAGTTAATTAGTGGTGAATTAGTAGCATCTAATGAAAATGTTACTGTTTCGCCTCGTTAATTAAGATTTATATTTTATAAGTAAACTTAAAACTATGGAAAATTTTCAAAAATATTTATCAACAGCGCCCGTTTTATTAACGATATGGTTAAGTTTCACAGCGGGATTCATCATTGAAATAAATCGATTTTTCCCCGATATGCTAGGCTTATATTTATAAGAGTTATTTTATCAATAGTTTATGATTTGGATACTGATTTACTAATAAATTAGTACCCAAATCATAAGTTTTAGTTTTTAATATTTAAAATAAATTAAAAGTCATCTAATTCGCCTAAAACATAGCGAACAAAACGTCGGACTTTAATATTCTCTCCTAAAATAGAAATTATTTGTTTAACGTAATCTTCTACCGTTATGTTAGAGTCTCGAACAAATGGTTGTTCTAATAAGACTTTTGTTCTTAAGGTTTTTTCTACACGCCCTGAAACAATTTTATTCCGGATTTCTTCAGGTTTATTAATCAAATCTTCTTTACTGTTCTCAAATTTCCAAACTTCGTTTTTCATCAACTCAGAAACATTGTCTAAAGAAATTACTTCAATATTTTCATTTGATGCAATTTGCATAGCAATGTTTTTTGCCAATTCAATAAATTCAGGACGACGTGCAACAAAATCAGTTTCACAGTTAATTTCTAATAAAATCCCTAGTTTATTTCCAGTATGAATATATGAATAGATTATTCCTTCTTGGGTATTTCGACTAGCTTTTTTATTAGCTGTCGCAATGCCTTTTAATTTTAAAAATTCAACAGCTTTATCAAAATCACCATTGTTTTCTGTTAAAGCTTGTTTGCAAGTCATCATTCCTGCACCAGTTTTGTCACGAAGTTTTTTTATTGTTTGCGGGGTAATATCTACAGTCATACAAAGTGTGTCAATAATAATATAAAAAGTATTTATAAATTAATTAATTTAGCTTTTCCTAAATTAATACTGTCAGTTAACGATTTTAAAATTAATTTAATTGAACGGACTGCATCATCATTTCCTGGAATGACAATATCAACTAAGTCGGGGTCACAATTTGTATCTAAAATTGAAACGATAGGAATACCTAATTTTATACATTCTCGAACAGCTGTCATCTCACGTTTTTGATCGATAACAATAGCAATATCTGGTACTTTCTTCATTTCTTTAACACCATTTAGATGTTTACGTAATTTTTCTAATTCTTTGTTACGTAATGAAGCCTCTTTTTTAGGCAATAGGTTAAAAATTTGATTAGCCTCTTGTTCTTCTAATTCTTTTAAACGTTTGATTCTACTTTCTAAAGTAACCCAATTTGTAAGCATTCCGCCTAACCAATGATGATTCACGTAATAAGAATTACATCTTTTAGCTTCTTGCGCAATTAAAGTACTAGCTTGTCGTTTTGTACCAATAAATAGAAATGTTTTATCCTTTTCAGCCTCAAGTTGTACGTACGCATTTGCTTCCTTTAATAGTTGTGCCGATTGAACCAAATCTAAAATATGAATATTATTTCGTTCAGTGTAGATATACGGAAACATTTTTGGATTCCACCGATAAGCTTTATGTCCAAAATGAACGCCAGCTTCTAATAATTGGGCTAAAGTAATATCAACCATAAAAAAATATTTAACTCCTAAATTAAAATGTCTAACTATATAGACTAATGTAACAAATTTAAAACCAAATCGTCTAGACTTTTGATTCAAAAGTTTTTACTAGCAGCGGATTAAAGTTAGTTTGATCAAAGGTATTTGATATTTGTTCGAAAAAATTAAAATATGTTTTACAACCTGTACCAGATGGGATTAATTGACCGATGACAATATTCTCTTTTAGACCTCTTAGCCAATCGCACCTTCCTTCAATAGCTGCTTTTGTTAAAACTCTTGTTGTTTCTTGAAAACTCGCAGCTGAAATAAAACTTGGATTATTTAAGGCTGCTTTTGTTATACCTAATAGTATTGGAACATAATTTGCATTTTGACAATTCTCTAAGGTAATAACTTGATTAATATATCGAATATGATACAGATCAATAACTTCATGAGGTAATAAAGGAGTATCCCCAGCCCGCGTTATTTGTATTTTTGAGGTCATTTGTTTAATAATAATTTCCAAATGTTTATCAGCAATTCTAACCCCTTGCGATTTATACACAGATTGAATTGAACTCAAAATTAATAATTGAACTTTTTTAAAACTTCGGTAACTTGCTTCATAAGAATCTGTTAATCTAAATAATTGTAACAAATTATTTTGTTTAAAAAGTATTTTCGATTTAGCATAGTAATTAAAATATAATTTTAATAAATTATGAGGGTTTATTTTTTCATTTGTTTTTATTGTTGTTGCTAACTTTCGAAATTCAAAACTAGGGTCTAAAGTTGTTTTTCTAATCAATAAGCTTTTTTTTTGATTTTTTGGAATTCGTTTACTAAATTTTTTCTTTTTTCTTGCTTCCAAAAGTTCTTGAATACGAGGTAAACCTTTAACAATATCTCCGGTAATTTCTTTTTCAAAATTTAATAATCCAAGAGTTTCACCAGCTTCAACAAATTCAGCATTTCTGCAATAAACAATATTTACTTCTTTTTCAAATAAATCTTCTGTTACAGAATGTATACCTATTTGAGATATTGGATAGGATACAGATCCATTTGTAATGTGTCTTAGTTGATTTGTTTTTAAATCGGGCCCTATTCGAGACGGATTTGTTTTTGAATTAGTTATTATTCTTGGAACACCAGAAATATAAAATTTCCCTTGCTTTTTAAAAATCATTTTTGAAAAGCTATATTGAAAATTGGTATTTTCTAAAACTGAAACTGAGCTTAGTTTTTTAGTAATATCGTAATAATTAATATTTACAGGATATTTATAAATAAGTTGTTTTTTAAACGATATTATATTTTTTGTAATTAAAGTACAGTCTAACGTATTTTTATTTAGAAAACGGTCATTTTTACAATTTGGGAAAAAATAAGGTCGCCCTTTCTGAATTGTTACAGTTTTTAGGTTATCGATAATAATTTTTCCACTTTCAAAAATATATTCTGGATTAATGAATAATTCATTAATAGTCTTAGTTTTAATTTTATTTTTTGGAATAGTAATGCAATCATCGTTCGAGATTAAAAAAATTTGTTTCTTTTGGCTCTTCTTTAATTTGAATTTTACTACTTCTAACGATTTATTAGTTACAAATTGGAAATAACCTAATGTAGTATAAGGACTAACAAATTGACCATTTTTAACAATAAGTGATAAATTTACTTGACTATATTTTAAATTAGTTGGGATATAGGAAGCTAATAAAACTTCTTGTACTGCAATTATAGAAAGTAAATTTTTTTGAGGATTCACTCTCATGGCTAATTTTAAGTTCCTTTCGGTCGGTTTTTGAGTTATTAAATCTAGCGAGTCACCAAAGAACTTTTGAGTCTCAAAACATCTTTGGTTTTGGTATATTTTTAAATTTAAAGAATCAACGATTAGATTTAAAGAATCACTCTCTTTAATTTTTCGGTTTGAATAATATGGACATTTTATTATATTTTTCAATTCAAAACCATAAGAAGATTTTATTACAATCACTTCAGTGAGTGCGTTTTCTTTTCCTAATTTCTTTTCACTAGATTTATTTAACGGAACTTCATAAATGTCTAAAGGACGTATCAATAATTGAATCGATTGTCCTGTATCGATGACCTCAATAATTGAAAGTTGAATAATTTCAATCTGATTTAATAATAATTCACCAGGATAAAAAATTTGATTGTTAAAATGTTTTATATTTTTTACGTTAACAACCTCATATAATGAGCCTGGTTGAATATTAATTTCTTTAACAATCTTATTTTTTTCGATAATTTTTACAATACCGCGTGTTCTTGAAAAGAAATTGGGAAATATTTCAAACTTTTCAGAAATGAAATTATTATTAGTAACTAATAAAAAACGTAAATAATAACTTACTTGATAAGTTTCTTCTGATACCCAAATAATACTTGGATAATTAATTTCGGTAATCTTATTATAAACATAAACTTGTTTCTTAGAAGAATAATTTTTTATTCTATCCGACTCTTTTGTATAATAAGGAACTCCTCCAGTTAAGGTTTTAAACTGATTTGTTACTAAAGTTAGAAAATTATTTGTTAAAAGTGTTAATTTTTTATTTTGAATTGTTTCTAATTCGTATATTAAATTTTTGCATTTTAAGATATAAGTTAAATTTTTTTCTAATAAATATAACTTATTAATATTACAATTTCGAATCATTAATAGATTATTTAGAATTGTAATATTTTGTTCTGATTGAGAATTTGCACTTTTTGAAAGTGTAATCTGACCTGACTCAAGAATAATGCATTTAGAACGGAAAATATAATTATTTTTATTAATTTTATAATCACTGTAAAAATTTAAAAATGAATTAATTGGAGCCTGGTAAACTTGACCTGAAAAAATCCATAAAACAGTATTTTTGGTAATTGAATTCTCTTTTTGATTATTATTTAAAATAAGAACTTCACCTGATATATTGGTAAATAAAAATTTTGTCTCTGTTAACGTTTGCTTTAAAGCCCCAGCCAATTGCCCTATAATTGTAGTTGCTTTAATATACTGATTATTTTTAATAAATAAAATTGTATTACGTGGCAACTCAATTTGAAAATTATTTTCACTGTCAAATAAAATCGTTAAAAAACCTGAATTTTCAGTTAATAGTACATTTTCACCACGGTTTGTTCTGATGGTTGAGGTTTTTAAAAACTTTGAAAATTCTATGATCCCATCGATTGGACTAATTAACTGTTTAGTTGCAGAAGATGTAAAAATACCTCCTGTATGAAAGGTTCTCATTGTTAATTGTGTTCCAGGCTCCCCAATAGATTGAGCCGCTATAATTCCTACCGCTTCTCCTAAATCAATCAGACTTTCTTTTGATAAATTCCACCCATAACATTTTTGACAAATAGATCTATACAAACAACATGTCAAAGGTGAACGGATATAGAAATTTTTAACTTGTCTTTCTGATAAAGTTTGAATTAAGCCAGAACTAATTTCAGTGTTAATATCAGCAATTAATTTTTTTGTTTTTGGATCGTAAATTTTTTTGTTCAATAAACGACCAAGTAATTGATTATAAAATGAGCTTTTAAAATAATTTTGTTGTTGTAAATTAGTGTATAGAAATGAATAAGATGTTAAACAATTTTTTTCTCTAATAATTATATCTTGAGCAACATCGATTAAGCGTCTTGTTAAATAACCTGAATTAGCTGTTTTTAAAGCAGTATCGACAATTCCTTTTCGTGCTCCATAGCCAGACATTAAATAATCGGTAATAGTTAGCCCTTCTCTAAAATTTTTTTTAATTGGCAAATTCATAATTTGTCCACTTGGATCGGACATTAACCCACGCATACCAACAAGCTGACGCACTTGTGATAAATTACCACGTGCTCCTGAAAATGCCATCATATAAACGGAATTGAGAGGATCGTATGTTTGGAAATAAGAAACCACTTCATCTTTCAAAGATTCACTTGTAATACTCCATATATCGATAATTTTTTGAAATCTTTCAATATCTGTAATTTGTCCTTTTAATGAACTTATTTCAGCATGGTTAATTTGTTGATTTGCTTTAACTAAAATTAAATTTTTAACATATGGAACACGCAAATCCTCAATACTGATAGATATACCTGCTTGAGTTGCATATTTAAAACCTAGATATTTTAATTCATCGGCTAAAAAAGAAGCTTGTACTGAACCATACTTAGTAAAACTCCAAGCTAAAATGTCTTTTAATTGTTTTTTGCTAACTAAGGTATTTTGAAAAGTATAATCTTTCATAAAAAGTTAAATTTGTTTATTTGTTTTCGTGTTGAGTATTTAAACTTTTTTTATAATAAATTTAAAATTTTGTGAATAGTATAATTAAAAATTACTCGACCGACAGTAGTTTGTAAATATTTTACGATAATATTGTTGTTTTTATCTTTTCGAATCTGTAAGTTTTCATAATATTCGATATAGCTTTCATCAGGTAATGTACGAATTTTAAGTACTTTTTCTGGAATTTCTAATAGTTGAATATACCTAACCCAAATTAATGAATGTAATTCGATTTGTTCCTGATTATAGGCAAAAATTACATCTTCTAAATTTGCAAAATAATGACTTGACCCTAATAAATTTTTTATATTACTAACTGTTAAATAATAACAACCTAATACCATATCTTGAGTTGGAAGAATTATTGGATCACCGTTTGCGGGTGATAAAAAATTATATGGTGGCAACATTAACAAATAACATTCAGCCTGAGCTTCTAATGAAAGAGGAATATGGACAGCCATTTGATCGCCATCAAAATCAGCATTAAAAGCCGAACAAACTAAGGGATGTAATTTGATAGCCCTTCCTTGAACAAGAACAGGTTCAAAAGCTTGAATACCTAATCTATGTAATGTCGGTGCTCGATTTAGAAAAATAGGATGATTTAATAGAATTTCATCTAAAACAGAATCAACTAAATGTTTATTCTGATAAATTAAATTTTTAGCAACTTTCATATTGCCTGCTAAACCTTGATTAATAAATTCGCGAATGATAAATGGCTGAAATAATTCAATTGCCATTTCATAAGGTAATCCACATTGATTTAACTTTAAACGTGGTCCAACTACGATTACAGAACGACCTGAATAATCTACCCGTTTGCCTAATAAATTTTGTCGAAAACGCCCTTGTTTGCCTTTAATAATGTCGGACAACGATTTTAATGGTCTATTGTTAGCACCTAATACTAGTTTGCCACGTTTTCCATTATCAATTAAAGTATCTACTGCTTCTTGTAGCATTCGTTTTTCATTTCGAATAATTAATTGAGGAGCATCAATTTCTAATAATCGTAATAATCTATTGTTACGAGTAATTATACGTCGATACAGCTCATTTAAATCTGAAGTTGCAAAACGCCCACCTTCTAATTGAATCATTGGTCGTAATGCTGGAGGAATAACAGGTAAAATTGATAAAATTATCCAAGCTGGATTTGATCTAGTTGCAACTAAATTTTCCAATATCCGAACTCGTTTAACTGCTTGAGCTCTTAATTTATAAATACGTTGATGCTCCCATTTTCTAAACCATTGAGATGTTGAATAATCTGGTAATTTTTTTTCCAATACATTACTGCTATAAACAATAAATTCACGGGTTTTGACAATTTCATTTATAAGATTTAATTTGTCTAATTCGTTTCTAATTAACACTGAACCAATTAAGTTATGTGGTGTATTTCGAAAATTTTTTTGATAAAAGTTTCTTGGGTAATTAGAATAATTTAATCTTCGAAATGTTCGATATGATTTAAAATTCCAATGAAGATAATAAAACTCAAACTCACTTTCAGCAATAAAATAAGCTAAAGAGGCTAATTTTATGTTTTGAATAATTTCGTCATTTTCTTCAATATGTTTCGATGTTAAGGTATTTTCAGCATCGTTACTCTCTTCTATAGCTTCTTTTAGTCGAGTTTTTGATTCTATTATTTTAGGTTTATTTTTTTCTACTGTAAAATGTTCTAATTCTTTTTTAATTGTTATTATCTTATAGTTTAGTTTTGCTTTATAACGTTCTATTAATCCTGTATCAATTCTTAACTCGTTTTGCTCTACTTCTAACAATAAAGCCATGTAATTTGGTCGACTATTTATATACCAGATATGTGTTACCGGATAAATAAGATTAATATAACCCATCCTGTGTCTTCGAACACGTGATTCTGTAATTTCAACGCCACACCGATCACAAATTAACCCATCATATCTAACACGTTTATATTTACCGCAAGCACATTCTAAATTTTTGTTAGGTCCAAAAATTCTTTCACAAAATAAGCCATTCATTTCTGGCTTAAATGTTCTATAATTGATTGTTTCAGCTTTTTTAACTTCTCCAATAATTTGTCCGTTAGGTAATGATCGTTGTCCCCATTCTTTAATTCGATTTGGAGACGCTAATTTGATTTTTATATAATCAAATTGTTTTTCAGATTGGTTCATTGTTATTTTTTAATTTAAACTTAATAAAACGAAAGGTTAGTTGTATTTGCATTAGGTGAGAAACGTTTTGACAATGGGTTATAATTTTCCATTAAGTTAACTTCAATATCGTACTTCGTTTTAGAATTTAATTTTCCTAACCTATAAGTACTAATATCTAATCCAATACATCTCAATTCTTGTAATAAAACTTTAAAAGATTCAGGAATACCAGATTTGGGAATAGTTTGTCCTTTTACTATTGCATTTAAGGTGTCGTTTCTTCCTTGCATATCGTCTGATTTAATAGTTAATAGTTCTTGCAACGTATAAGCCGCTCCGAATCCTTCTAATGCCCACACCTCCATTTCTCCAAACCTTTGACCTCCGTGTTGGGCTTTACCACCTAAAGGTTGTTGAGTTACTAATGAATACGGACCTGTTGCACGGGCGTGTATTTTATCGTCTACTAAATGAATTAATTTTAATATATAAGCATTACCAACTGTAATAGGATTTTCAAACTCTTTTCCACTTCGACCATCTAATAAAATCATTTTACCTGGCGAATACGGGTTGAATAGCCAAGCCTGATTATTTTCAATTGACGCTTGCCGTAATTTTTTACTAATTAGAATTCTTGATATTTCTTGCCCATACATTTCATCAAATGGTAAAATTTTAAAGCGACGATTTAATTTTTGACCGGCTAGCCCTAATAAACATTCATATAATTGTCCAACATTCATTCTTGACGGTACACCTAAAGGATTTAAAATAATATCAATTGGAGTTCCATCCGGTAAAAATGGCATATCATGACGAGGCAAAATACGAGATATAATTCCTTTATTTCCATGACGACCTGCAATTTTATCACCTACTTGAATTTTTCTAACTTGTGCAATAAAAATTCGGATTTTTTCCGGTAAACCTAAAGCGGGAGAATTAAGTGATGTTGATTTTCGTCGTAATATTTCAATATCAATTACACGACCGCATTCACCGTTAGGCATTCTTAATGAAGTATCTCTAACATCTTTTGCTTTTGTTCCAAAAATAGCTCTTAACAATTTAGCTTCCGGTAATTGTTCTGAATCATCTTTAGGAGTTACTTTGCCTACTAAAATGTCTCCTGGTCTAACAAAAGTACCTTTACAAACAATTCCTTCGTTATCTAAGTGTTGAACATCGCTAGAATTTAAATTTGGGATGTTTTTGGTTGTTTTTTCTAAACCTTCATTTGTTTGAGTAATATCTATTTCATACCTCTGAATATGAATTGATGTAAAAATATCTTCATAAACTAATCGTTCATTTATTAAAATAGCATCTTCAAAATTATATCCATTCCATGGCATGTAGGCAACTAAGACGTTTTGTCCTAAAGATAATTCCCCTCCTTCTATGGCCGGTCCATCGGCAAGTATTTGACCCGATTCAACTTTATCCCCTACCCAAATTAATGGACGTTGATTTATACAGGTTTCTTGATTTGAACGTTGATATTTTTGTAAATTGTATTTGGTAGGTTTGCCAATACTATTGTGGACAACAATTTTGTCAGCACTAACATAGCTAACAATTCCTGAACTCATTGAAGTTATTGCAAACCCTGAATCTACTGCAATTTGATTCTCTAAACCTGTCCCTACAATTGGCTTTTGAGTCAGTAGTAAAGGAACAGATTGGCGCTGCATGTTTGATCCCATCAGTGCTCTATTTGCATCATCATGTTCGAAAAAAGGAATTAAAGAAGCAGCTGCAGAAACAATTTGAACATTTGAAATAAAAATAAAATCAACTTCAAATGGTTTGACTGCTAAAAAATCTTGTTTGTATCGAACAGGAATTGATCTTACTGTCAAATAATTGTTTGAGTTTACTGAAATATCTGAAGGGGCTATCTTATAAAAATCTTCTAAATCAGCTGTTAAATATATAGGATTACCAGTTTTAATCACTTTTCCATTTATAACACGCCAAAATGGCGTTTCGATAAATCCTGATTGATTCACTCGGGCACAAGTTGTCAATGAAGCAATTAAACCGACATTTTGTCCTTCAGGAGTTTCGATCGGACAAATTCTACCATAATGACTAGGATGAATATCTCGAACAGCAAAACTTATACGATCACGATTAAAGCCTCCTGGACCTAAACTGCTAATTCTTCGTTTATGTGTTAAAGCAGAAAGTGGATTTGTTTGATCCATGTATTGTGACAGTTGGCTTGCCCCAAAAAATTCTTTAAAAGTTACAACAATTAATTGAGTGTTAAGATTTATGTTTAGTTTTTTATCTGATTTATATACTTGGCTTGAAATTTTTCGTTCTAATCTTTGGAAACCAATACGAATTAAATTTTGTAAAAGTTCTCCAACCGATCTAACTCTTCTATTTTTTAAATGATCAATATCATCACTTAATGTTTTTGAAATGGATAATGTTAATAAATAGTCGATAATAGCAAAAAGATCTTCGTATGTTATAGCATAACAATTGGATGAAATTTTTAAATTTAAGCGGTTATTAATTTTATTGCGGCCAACTTTTCCTAATCGGTAATAATTGGTATTAAAGATTTTTAATGAATCAGAAAAAGGCTGGGAAGTGTCATTATAAGATCTTAACAACGGTTCTCTTGAAACATCTCCATTTTTTAATCTTATAATACTAAAATAGAAAAAATCTGAATGGTATAAGTTTTGATATATTTCTAAATCATTTAACCCTATTTTTTTTAATAAATGAATTATTGGGATTTTGGTAATTTTATCAATCTGTACTGTAATATTTTCTTCATATTCATTCTTTAAACCATGCGTTAATGGATCACGTTTTTTTTCTCTATGAAATCCAAATCGAATCCATGAACCATATTCTGGGACTAATATAGCAGTGTATAAGTCTTTTTCCTCATATTTATATGAATATAAATCTTTTTCTTTAGAAAAATCTTTAATAGTAATTTCTTTTTTCAATAAGCTAATATTTTTTATCTTTTGAAAACGAAAACCTACATTTAAAAAGGGGGTTGTTTCAAGTTTTTTAGATTTTAAAAATTGAAGTTCGTTAAGTTGAATAGATGCTATTTGAACTTTTTTTATAAAATAACGCACTTTGGTATTCAGTTCGACGCTAGATAAACCTTTGTATGTTAGATAATAATAAAGCGCACATGGTGTAGGAAAAAGTTGTTTTAACTTTTTAGAATTCGTTGACATAATTAAAGAATTACGCTTTCGATTTTTTTGTTTTTTATTTTTTTCAAAGTAAATTCCAGGACTTCGAATAATTTGACTAACAACGACACGTTCGCATCCATTTATGATGAAAGTAGCCGAGTGAGTCATTAATGGTAAATTAACGATAGATATTCGTTCTCTTTTCAATATAATATTAGCAGTTTTATCACGAATTTCAATTAGTAACTGTAGTTGTGCTACATAGGATTTTGCATCTTTTTTTGCGTCTAATGCTGTATAAAATGGTTTTATTAATTTATATTGTTGTCCGAAAATCAAACTTTCAATGTTACAACTAAAATCTAAAATAGAAGAAAAATGACAAAGTTCATCTGCTAATCCTTGAGAAATAAACCACGAAAAGCTTAATCTTTGCATTTCAATAAAATCTGGCAAAGTTGTGATATAGTTCATATCTTTTTTCATAATTTAAATTTGTTGGTAAAGGTTTATGTTCAGTTAAAGATAATTTTTCGATAAAATATGGTTAAGAAAATTTAATCCTATTTTAGACAAATTTTCTTAACGTCAATATGATATTTTTGAAAGTTCTTTCTCATTCAAATTATGACTTTAGATTGATTTTAATGCTAATGCTAATTGTGATTTTTTACGAGCAGCAGTATTTTTATGAAAGACGTTTTTTTTACAGCCTTTATCAATTAAACTATAAGCCGAGTTTAAAATTTTTTGAGCAGTCTTTTTACTTTCAATATTTTGTGAACTTTTCGAAATTTCAATTTGCTTTAAAAAAAGTTTAGTTAATGTTCGAACTGTACTTTTATAGAAGCGATTCTGTAAACGATTCCGACTATTAGTTAAAATACGTTTTGACGCAGAGCGATTATTAGCCATAGTATGAATTCAATAATGTTTTAATTTTTTATTAAACAACTTAGATTAGTTTAAATTATTATGTTAATTAACTATAATATATTTAAGAAAAAAATTGAAGTGTTTAATATTGTTTTAAGAAATATTTTCTAAAAGCTTGATAAGATAAAAGTTTTTATGCAATATAATTTTAATAAACGTAACTAGTAAAAATTTTTATTAAAAAGAAAGTTATATGGCAAAAAATAAAGGAGCAAGAATTTTAATTACATTAGAGTGTACTGAATGTCGTTTTAACACAGATAAACGTTCAAACGGTGTGTCACGTTATCATACAGAGAAAAATCGTCGAAATAATCCACAAAGAATGGAACTTAAAAAATATTGCGCGCATTGCAATAAACCTACTATACATAAAGAAATTAAATAAATTATGTCAACACAAAAACAAAAAACATTTACATTAAGTCTGAATCAGAAAATTGATTATAAAGATATTGATTTATTAAAATTATTTATTACCGAACAGGGAAAAATTTTACCCCGTCGAGCAACTGGTGTTAATATTCAACAACAACGTAAATTAACAAAAGCAATTAAAAGAGCACGAATTTTATCTTTATTGCCATTTGTCACGTCAAATTCTATTTAAAAGTTTAAAGGATAGCTAATGGGTCGTAGTCAACGAAATGACAATTTTATTGATAAAACATTTACAATTGTTGCTGATATTCTTTTAAAAATTTTACCAGCGAGTAAACAAGAAAAACAAGCTTTTTTTTATTATCGAGATGGAATGTCTGCCCAATCAGAAGGTGAATATGCGGAAGCTTTAGAAAATTATTATGAAGCTTTACAATTAGAGGAAGATCCCTATGATCGAAGTTATATTTTATATAATATAGGATTAATTTATTCAAGTAATGGAGAATATATACAAGCTTTAGAATATTATCATCAAGCTCTTGAATTAAATTTAAATTTACCTCAAGCTTTAAATAATATTGCTGTAATTTACCATTACCAAGGAGTTAAAGCCTCAAAAAAACAAAATTTAGAGGTCGCAAAAGGTTTATTTGATAAAGCAGCTGAATATTGGAAACAAGCAATAAAATTAGCACCAAATAACTATATAGAAGCACAAAATTGGTTAAAAATAACAGGGAGATTAGCATCAGATAATTTTTATTAAACTACTCTAATTTAAAATCTTTCCTTAAGTTAATTTTAAAATTCAATTTATATTATTGTACAATATAGTATAGTAATCAAAACGTAAAATAAGTTATATAATTCTTATTTACTCTTAATAAACCTCATAGAAATACTATTGTTTATAGTATTTATGTTTTAAACCATAGGAACTTAAACAATAAGAAGAAAATAATTAATTATTAACTATATGAGTATAGTTTATAATTCTGATTTGAAAGTATATTTATTCTTAATTATTTAAATTTAATAAATTAAAATGGTTAAAACTATTACAAATAAAGGCTACGTTACTCAAATTATTGGTCCTGTTTTAGATATTTCTTTTCCTAATGGGACTTTACCTGCAATTTATACTGCACTAAAAATTATACAAGAAGATGGAAGTGTAATAATTGTTGAAGTTCAACAGTTATTAGGTGATAGAAAAGTCCGTGCTGTATCTATGCGTTCAACAGATGGTTTAAAACGTGGCGTTGAAGTAATTGATTTAGGATCTCCGATTCTTGTTCCAGTAGGCGTAACAACATTAGGAAGAATTTTCAACGTAATAGGTGAGCCTGTAGACGAGCAAGGTGATGTATCTTATGATGAAACTTTACCTATTCATCGTGATGCGCCAGCATTTACAGAACTAGAAACAAAACCTTCAATTTTTGAAACAGGCATTAAAGTTGTAGATTTATTGGCTCCTTATCGCCGTGGCGGTAAAATTGGTTTATTCGGTGGTGCAGGTGTTGGTAAAACTGTATTAATTATGGAATTAATCAATAATATTGCTAAAGCCCATGGTGGTGTATCAGTATTTGGCGGTGTAGGTGAACGTACAAGAGAAGGTAATGATTTATACCAAGAAATGAAAGAATCAGGTGTAATCAATGAAAAGAATTTCTCAGAGTCAAAAGTAGCTTTAGTTTATGGTCAGATGAATGAACCTCCTGGAGCACGTATGAGAGTAGGTTTAACTGCTCTAACAATGGCCGAATATTTCCGTGATGTAAACAAACAAGATGTATTATTATTTATTGATAATATTTTTCGTTTTACACAAGCTGGTTCTGAAGTATCAGCTTTGTTAGGACGTATGCCATCTGCGGTAGGTTATCAGCCAACTTTAGCTACAGAAATGGGTGCTTTACAAGAACGTATTACTTCAACTACTCAAGGCTCTATTACGTCTATTCAAGCTGTTTATGTACCGGCTGATGATTTAACTGATCCGGCTCCAGCGACAACATTTGCTCATTTAGATGCAACGACAGTGTTATCTCGAAATTTAGCAGCTAAAGGTATTTATCCAGCTGTAGATCCTTTAGATTCTACTTCAACAATGTTACAACCTGGTATTGTATCAGCGATACATTATGAAATGGCAGAAACAGTAAAAGAAACATTACAACGTTATAAAGAATTACAAGATATTATTGCAATTCTAGGAATTGATGAATTATCAGAAGAAGATCGTTTAATAGTAGCACGAGCTCGTAAAGTAGAAAGATTCTTATCACAACCATTTTTCGTAGCTGAAATATTTACTGGTTCCCCTGGTAAATATGTAAGTTTAGAAAGCACTATCAAAGGTTTTAGTATGATTTTAAAAGGTGAATTAGATGATTTACCTGAACAAGCTTTCTATCTTGTCGGCGATATTGATGAAGCGATTGCAAAAGCCGAAACCTTAAAATAAGGAGAGAATCATCTATGGTTATGAACATTCGCGTTCTTACTCCGGATAGAATTATTTGTTCAACAACAGCCGACGAAGTAGTTTTACCGGGTGTTACAGGTCAAATTGGTGTTTTAGAAGGACATGCTTCACTTATAACAGCCTTAGATACGGGTTTGTTACGGATTAAATTAGATCAGAAATGGACTCCAATTATTTTATGTGGCGGTTTAGCTGAAATAGATAGAAATCAAGTTACTGTTTTGGTGAATGATGTTGAAGAAATTACTTCATTAGACTTGAATGAAGTTAATGAAAAATTAAAGGTAGCAAAATTAGATGTTGAAAATGCAGAAACGAGTAAAATTCGTTTAGAAGCAATTTTAGAACTAAAAAAAGCCGCAGCTCGTTTAGAAGCAGTGACATATTTAAATTAACAAATTTTAATTAAAAATTGAATTGTTATAATACTTTCAATTTTTAATTAAAATTTAAATAAACAAATTTTTCGTTTATTTGTTATAGTTCTAATAACTTTTAGAACACATTGATAAAAATATGGTATCAAATTCGGATTTTAATTTTAAAAATACGCCCAGTTTAACTTTAGAGTTACCATTTTCCGAACATATAGAAGAATTACGGCAACGGATTATTCATATTTTTTGGGTAATTTTAGTTTTAAGTTTGTTAGCTTTTGTTGAAGTAAAATTTTTAGTTCATATATTAGAATTACCTGTTAGTAATGTTAAATTTTTTCAATTATCACCAGGCGACTATTTTGCTTCCACAATAAAAATATCTTTTTATACAGGAATATTGTTTAGTAGTCCGTTTTTGATAAGTCAGTTAATTTTATTTTTATTACCAGGATTAACGACTAATGAAACAAAAATTATTTTACCTATTCTTCTTAGTTCTTTAATATTATTTCTATTAGGCTTATTATTTTCGTATTATACGTTAATTCCAGCGGCATTAAATTTTTTTCTAGCTTATAGTGATGAAGTTATAGAACCATTTTGGTCATTTGATCAATATTTTGAATTTATTCTAACTCTTTTTTATAGCACAGGGATAGCTTTTCAAATTCCAATTCTTCAAATTCTATTAGGTTTACTGAATATTGTTTCAGTTAAGCAAATGTTGGCTGCATGGAAATATATAATACTTATTTCAACGATTATTGGGGCTGTTTTAACACCTTCTACTGATCCTTTAACACAATTATTACTTTCATCAGCAATCTTACTCCTATATTTTTCTGGGTTAGGTATTTTGTCTTTAATAAAAAATTAATTTACTCTATGTACTTAAGAAGTATTTAATCTATGGCAACTAACAAGTTTTTTAAAACTCTTTTATTTACTTTAACGATTGCTGTAAGTTTATTTGAATTTTCTATTGGAAATTCTTATGCATACCCTGTGTTTGCACAACAAAATTATGCTAATCCGCGCGCTGCAAATGGTAAATTAGCATGTGCTAATTGTCATTTAAATCAAAAAGCAATTGAAATAGAATCACCTCAAGCTGTTTTACCAAATAGTGTTTTTGAAGTGGAAATAAAAGTCCCTTATGATTTAAGTTCTCAACAAATCGGGGCAAATGGTCAAAAAGCAGATTTAAATGTTGGTGGAATTTTAATTTTACCAAAAGGTTTTAAGTTAGCGCCAAAAAATTTAGTTTCAGAAGAAATAAAAGTGAAGAATAAAGGAGTTTTTATTTCTCCTTATAACACTGAATATGATAATATTTTAGTTGTAGGACCTATCGCTGGTCGAACTCACCAAGAATTAATATTTCCTATTCTTTCACCAGATCCGGAAAAGAACTCAGATGTTAAATATTTAACATATCCAGTTTATGGAGGTGGAAATCGAGGACGAGGTCAAGTATACCCAACGGGTGAAAAGAGTAATCTTAACGTTTTTGGGGCTGTTGCAGATGGTCAAATTTCTGAAATTAAAGTCTCAGAAAAAGGAGAATACAATATTACTATTCTTGGTTTAACTGGCGAAAAAATCTCTCAGATAATTCCTGCTGGATTAACTTTAAATGTTAAACAGGGTGATTTTATTAAATTGGATTCTCCTTTAAATGCTGACCCAAATAAAGGTGGTTTTGGACAAGAAGAAACAGAAATTGTATTACAAGATCCATTACGAATTGTTGGATATTTAGTATTTTGTTTCTTTGTATTACTAACTCAAATTTTCTTAATTTTAAAGAAAAAACAATTTGAAAAAGTTCAAGCAACTGAGCTTAATTTCTAATAAAAAAAAGAAATGGCATATTAGTGTGCCATTTCTTTTTTTTATTAGAAATTAATATAACTCTTCTTCTTTATGTACTTCAATAGTACAATCAGATAATGGGTAAGCAATACATGTTAGTACAAAGCCTCTAGCCATTTGCTCGTCATCTAAAAACGTTTGCTCAGATTGATCTACCGTACCGGCAGTTACTATACCTGCACATGTTGAGCAAGCCCCTGCACGGCAAGAATACGGTAAATCAATACGAGCTTCTTCAGCAGCATCTAAAATATATTTAGTTGATAGGCACGTAACTTCTGTATCTATATTATGCTCTGCGCTTACGAACTTAACTTGATATTCTGCCAAAATAAAACTCCTTAGTTAAAATAATAATAATAAAGTAAAAGTTGAAAAGCAAGGCTATTTCTTTTATTACTTTACTACTTAATATTATACTACTTTTGTTAAATACAAATAATTTTTTTTATTAAATTTAATTATTTTCAATTTTTAAAATTTTTGTTTTAAACGACTAGCTTTACCTCGTAAATTTCGTAAATAATATAATTTTGATCTACGAACTTTTGATGACCGTAAAATTTTAATAGAATCAATTTTTGGAGAATGTATTAAAAAAATTCTTTCTATACCAATACCTTGCAATAGTTTTCTTACTGTTATAGTAGTATTAATAGAAGCATTTTTTTTTGCAATTATAGTCCCTTCATAAAATTGAACCCGTTCCTTATTGCCTTCAATAATTTTAACACCAACTTTAACGTTATCTCCTATTTCAATTTTCGGTAAATTCGATTTTAAAAATTGATTTTGGAGATTAGTCAAAAATTGTGAACCATTTAATTTCATATAATTATAAAAATTATTTTACTATTTTAATTCTTCTGATAATACAATTATATTTTTTAAAATGCAATATTAAATATTTTAAAAATGCATCCGACTGGGTTCGAACCAGTGACGTTCCATAGGAAAACGGATTATGAGTCCGGTGCCTTCAACCACTCGGCCACGAATGCAGAATAAATATTGCGACTTAAACAATAAATTGGTTTGGAGGAAATAAAAATAAACATTTTAAAATAGAATTTTAATTATTGTTTTTCAGGATAGAAATTCTTATTTACACGATGAAAAATTACTTATTAAAAGTGATATATAAACTTCAAATTTTGGAACTGATGGGAATTGAACCCATGTCCATTTAAATACAATCAAAAAACTCGTTCACAGGTTTAGTTTATTAGAATAAACGAAAAATGAATTGTTTATATCAATCTAGACTCTAATTGAAAATTGAGAGAAAATATTCTTGAATAGGTCTTAAGCAAATACTCTAAACAGTTGAGTACTAGCTAGTTTAAAATTAAAATTTGTTATATTGTTTGCATTTAATTATAAGGTTTGCATTTATTTACGAAGACTGCAACTTCGACCTGTATCATTTTTAAAATATATTTAAATGTCAAAACCAAAACAGTCCCTTTGTTATATAAAAATAAAATAAGCATGAAGGGAATTGAACCCCCGACTCTCAGAATCGGAATCTGATGCTCTATCCACTGAGCTACATGCTTCTAACTTAACAAGTTTTTTATTAATATTATTTAAATTATACAAGAATTTATAAAGGTTTCTATAATAATTTTAACGAATATTAATGATTTTTATTAATAATATTCGTTAAAATTATTTGGTTTTACTAATAATAAATTTTTCCACCGCCCCACTTTTCAGTGATAATTCGAGGTTGTAGCATAATATGACCTGCAATTGAGTATAAGTCCTCATCCGTTAATGATCTCATACGAGGGTATATATCAGCACTTTTAATACTAGGATGCACTTCAGCAATTGAATCTAGCCCATCATACGATGTAGGATTTTTTAAATAATCTACAAGCGCTACTATATTATCACGACGAGGTGTTGCTAAATTTAAAGCTTCAGGATCTAAACCAACGTTAGGATTTGTTTTTGTAATACCACCGACATGACAAGCACCGCAAGTAGCATTAAATAATCGTTTGCCACGTTTAACTTGCTCTGGAGTTAAAACAACAGTCTTACCTGAACCATCAACAGTTACAGTACGAGTTGCTTCATCTAAATCAATAGCTAATACGCTTGTATTAAATAGATTAAACAAACATAAAAAAGCTAATGTAAAATGTATGAAATATTTTTTAAACATAATTTTATTAAACATAATTTATCCCATTGAAACCAAGAAACAAATATTAATATTATTCATTTATATCTTCGTTTTTAAATTTTTTTATACTCGATAATAAACCTCTTAATCGAATATTTTCCCAGCCTGCGACTAACAAAGATGCAATCATTAATACTTGACTAAACAAAAGAATAGGATCCAATCTCCATCCATGCACAATCAAAATACAACTATACAATAAACCAATTGTTGCAAAAAAAATATCTTCATCTCTTGCAACTTCTGGTTTAACAACTCGAAGTAAATAAAGAAGCATTACTCCTAGTCCTAAAATAAAACCTAAGACAATATTCGGACTAAAACCAATATTGATCAAACTTTAATTTCTCCTTTTATTAATTTAAGATAATAAATTGATAAATTACGAACGTGTAACACGATCGCTTTTACTAATTATTGTTAGTGCAACACCAATAACTAATATTACAATACTGCCTGCGACTAAACTAGATAGAAAATTTGCTAATGAAGATGTCATTTCGAACTCCAATTTCTAAATAAAAATTAAAAATAATAATATTAACTATAATATTAATTGTATCAGTTTTTCGAAAAAAAACCATAATTAATATTCCTAAAAACTTATTTAATATATTTCTTCCTTCTATTATACTAAAATATTTAGAGGAATTCAATAATTAGAATAAAAAATATTTTTGAAATATAGGTATAGATCTAATAATAATTTATTATTCTAATTTTATGCTGCTGTTTTACAACTCTGACATTATAAATTTATCTATTAAATTTTATCAAAAACTATACCATAATAATATTATAATAAATTTAATGAAAAGAATCAATACTTAAATTTAATCTAATAAATTACCAAATTTAATTCCTATTCTATAAATTCTACCATTAATAGTTTATTACGTATTGTAATTTATCATATAATATAATAACATAAAGTATGTTATAAGCCCGGATAGCTCAGTTGGTAGAGCAGTGGATTGAAGATCCTCGTGTCACCAGTTCGAATCTGGTTCTGGGCATTCGAATTCAACAATTATAATTTGAGAATTTTATACATTTAGCATCAAATTTTAATTGAATTGTTCCCATTGGACCATTTCTATGTTTAGCAACAATTATTTCTGCTAAATCTTGTTCTTCTTTTTTTAAATTGTAGTAATTTTCTCGAAATAACATTAAGACTAAATCGGCATCCTGCTCAATGGATCCACTTTCGCGCAAATCAGATAACTGCGGTCTCTTATTAATTCGAGTTTCAACATTACGACTTAATTGAGAAAGAGCAATAACAGGAATATTAAATTCTCTCGCAATACTTTTTAAACTTCTAGTAATTTGAGATAATTCTTGAACTCTATTTTCTATTTTTGATTTAGGATTTTGCATCAATTGTAAATAATCTACAACAATTAATCCAATTTTTGTTTGTTCAAAAAGTATTTTTTTTATCTTAACTCGTATAGTTTGAATTGAAATATTAGTTGTATCATCAATAAAAATTGGCAATGAAGAAAATGTTTTGATTGCTAAACTAAGTTTTACCCATTCTTGTTTACTTATATTACCTATTCGTAAATTAGTATTAGTAATTTCTGTTTCATTTGATAATAAACGGTACATTAATTGTTCTTTTGCCATTTCTAAACTAAAAAATATAACTGGTAATTTATAGGTTTTAACAATTGATGTAATAATATTCAAACAAAAAGCTGTTTTACCCATCCCTGGACGCCCAGCAACAATAATTAAATCGGATGTTTGAAACCCTTGAGTAATTAAATCTAAATTTTTAAAACCTGATTCCAATCCTGGTAATTTTTCTTTCAAAGACTTTTGTTTTAAATCTAAAAAAACTTTTGCTAACAATTCAGCACTTGTAATGAGTGAATTATTTTCTGTTTGATTAGTAATATTGAACAATTTACTCTCTAAATCGTTTAAAATATTTTCTAATGGAATATTTGTAATATAACTTGAATTAATAATTTGATATCCTAACTTTATTAAGGTTCTACGTATAAATTTATCTTGAAGTAATCGAATATATTCTTCTATATATAACATATTCGGAATTTGATTGACTAATTCTATTAATACTTTTAGACCTCCTATTTTTTCCAGCAAGCCGTTATCTTGTAAAAAACTTGTTAATGTAATAATATCAACTGAAATTTTTTTTTGATATAAAAAAATGATTGCTCGATAAAGTTCTTGATGATTTTTAAAATAAAATGTTTCAATTGTTAAATGTTGTAAAACAAGTTCTATTGTTTCGTCATTTACCAATAAACTACTTAAAATACTTTTTTCAGCCAAAAAGTTATGCGGTAAATATTTTTTAATTCTTACTTGAGTGCGGGTTTTACTTCTTTTTTCCATGACATTTAAAGTTTTTAAAGAAAAAAGTCATTGTTGTTTTTTATGAAATATTAAAAGATTGTAATATTATTTAATTAGCGTTATAATAGGTTGAAAGCGTCCTTAGTTCAGTTGGTAGAACGCTAGTCTCCAAAATTAGATGTCGAGGGTTCAAGTCCTTCAGGGCGCGTTTCCCTTATATTGATTTAAGGGGTTTATTAAGATCATTATAATAGAATTCTATAAAACATTAACAAATTATAAACTTGCTTTTTTTCATTTTTAAATACATTTATTTATAAGGTATGGCAAAAAAAATAACGGCAGTCATTAAGCTAGCTTTACCAGCGACTAAAGCTACACCGGCTCCACCTGTTGGACCTGCATTAGGTCAGCACGGTGTAAATATTGCAGCGTTTTGTAAAGAATATAACGCACGAACTATAGATAAAGTTGGACTAATTATTCCGGTTGAAATATCGGTATATGAAGATCGAAGTTATAGTTTTATTCTTAAAACACCCCCAGCATCGGTTTTATTAGCAAATGCTGCAAAGATTAAGAAAGGTTCTGCAACTCCTAATAAAAAGAATGTAGGTTCTATTACAAGACTTCAATTAGAGGAAATTGCTAATATTAAGCTACCTGATTTAAACACAACAAAACTTAATAGTGCTGTAAAAATTATTGAAGGAACTGCTCGTAATATGGGTATCTCAATTGTAAATTAGTATATATCACTTTTACGCTAATTAATAGAAAAAATATATGCACCAATTATCACGTCGTCAAAAAAATAATAAACAAAAAGTTGAAAAACAACCTTATTCAGATATTGAACAAGCTATTAAAACTTTAAAGGAAACAGCAACAGCAAAATTTAATGAAACGGTTGAGATTCACGTCAATTTAAATATTGATCCGAAATATGCCGATCAACAATTGAGGACTGCAATGACGCTACCTAATGGGAGCGGTAAAACAACAAAAATTGCTGTTTTAACAAATGAAAATAATTTTGAAGAAGCAAGAAATGCAGGTGCTGATATAGTCGGAAATGATGATTTAATAGCTCTAATTAGTCAAGGAACGATTGACTTTGATTTATTAATAGCAACTCCTGAAATTATGCCTAAATTGGCCAAATTAGGACGAGTTTTAGGTCCTAAAGGGTTAATGCCTTCACCTAAATCAGGAACCGTAACAACAACTTTAAGCAACACTTTATCAGAATTTAAAAAAGGTAAATTTGAGTATAAAGCTGATAAAACAGGGATTGTGCATGTAAGTTTTGGAAAAGCAAATTTTACGCCAATTCAATTAGTAGAAAATCTAACTGCAATATACAAATCTATTGAACAAAATCGTCCATCTGGAGTTAAAGGAAAATACTTTAAAAGTCTTTATATTTGTAGTACTATGGGCCCTTCAATTCAATTAGATTTAGCAGCTTTTAATTAATTTATAATTTATAAAAAAATATATGTCAGAGCGAATTAGTCAAATTATAGAACAGTTAAAACAGTTAACATTATTAGAAGCATCTGAATTAGTGACTGAAATCGAGCAAACTTTTGGTGTCGATGCTTCAGCTTCGTTTGGTGGTAACGTAATGATGGCTGCACCTCAAGCTGTTGAAGTAGTAGAAGAACAAACAGAATTTAGTGTTGTATTAGAAAATGTTCCGGCTGATAAGAAAATTGCAATTTTAAAAGTCGTTCGTGCAATAACAGGTTTAGGATTAAAAGAAGCAAAAGAGTTGGTTGAATCTGCACCTAAGTCGGTTCAAGACGGTGTTTCAAAAGAAGTTGGTGAAGCTACTAAAAAACAATTGGAAGAAGTTGGAGCAAAAATAACATTGAAATAAGAGTTTAGTATGAGTTAATATTTAATATTAACTCATACTAAAAATATTACCCCCAAGGGAAGTCGAATCCCTGTCTCCTCCGTGAAAGGGAGGTGTCCTGGGCCACTAGACGATGGGGGCTAGAAGTTTAAATACTTTAATTTGAGAGCGGGCAAGGCGATTCGAACGCCCGACATCAACCTTGGCAAGGTTGCGCTCTACCACTGAGCTATGCCCGCACTTATGATCGTTTAAGTATTAAGAACCTTAATACCCGTATTATGTACCATTATTCTTTAAAAGGTCAAGAGTTTAGAAAGTATTCATACTAAATTTTAGTATTTATTATTTATTCCATAAATTTTTTCTAGTTTGGGTTACCTGGGATTCGAACCCAGAACAAATCGGTTAAAAGCCGAGTACTCTACCATTGAGTTAGCAACCCTTGCAACCATATTAACATGAAAACAATTAAATATAAAAGTGTTTAAAAAAATAAAAATTTTACATTGAATAGAGTAACGATTTAAAAAAAATAGTTTAAAAATATTTATTTTATTTTACTTATTTTAAGATAGAATGATTAACAATAGAATAAAAAATAATCTTAAAAATTATTTTGGTAATTGAAAGTCTAATAAAAATTTAAAAATCAAGGATTTTAAAAAATGATTAATTGGCAAGTTCTAGGTCAGTTGATAGCAACAGGTACACTGATGTTGTCAGGTCCACTTGTAATTATATTCTTAGCTTTAAGAAGAGGAAATTTATAATTCTTTCCGTAACAACTAAAACTGACGTATGAGTTAATTAAGATACGCTCAGAATATTAATTTTCTGTTATATTGTGACGACAATATAATTTACAAATTTATTTAATAAAATTATTGTAGCTAAACTAAATAGTTAATTTATAATTTTTTATAAAATAATTCTAATTAATCCTATTACTATTATAGAAAGTTTTAAGAAATAAGTATGTTAACACTTTTAGTACTTTTATTAGTTGTAATTTCATTAGGTTTAATCGTAGCTGTTCCAGTAGCCTTAGCAACACCAGGCGAGTGGGAAGGGTCAAAAAGTAAATTTGATAAAGCATTTGGAGCTTGGGTTGCTCTTGTAGTAGCTATTGCCGCGGGAGATGGACTATCTTCATCAATTTAAGCTGTAATAAAAATTCTTTATTTCTTAAAGAATGGATTTGTTTCTAATTCTTTAAGAAATATTTAAGTCATTAAATACCTATAAATAAGGCAATTTTTTCTTAGTTAAAAATCGTTGAAGTATATTTAACCAATATAAAATTGGTTAAATGTAAGAATTATTCAATAGGACGCATTGATAATACAGGCTCGTTTGCACGATTAATACCTTTTTCAAAACCTGCTGCTGCAGCTCTTGCACGTCCAGAATGCCACCAGTGTCCCACTAAGAAGAAGAATCCTAAGAAGAAATGTGAACAGCATAACCATGAACGAGGCGATACATAATTAACTGAGTTAATTTCTGTTGCTACACCACCTACCGAATTTAATGAACCTAATGGAGCATGTGTCATATATTCAGCAGCTCGACGTTCTTGCCATGGTTGGATATCATTTTTAATTTTGTTGATATCTAATCCATTTGGCCCACGTAAAGGTTCTACCCAAGGTGCTCTTAAATCCCAGAAGCGCATTGTTTCACCGCCGAAAATAATTTCACCACTTGGTGAACGCATTAAATATTTTCCTAAACCAGTAGGACCTTGCGCTGACGATACATTTGCACCTAAGCGTTGGTCACGTACTAAAAATGTAAAGGCTTGAGCTTGTGATGCTTCAGGACCTGTTGGTCCATAAAATTCACTTGGGTAAGCAGTATTGTTATACCAAGAGTATAAAGATGCTGTTAAACCCATTAATGAAATCGCTGCTAAGCTATAAGATAGATAAGCTTCTCCAGACCAAACAAATGCGCGGCGTGCCCATGCAAATGGTTTAGTAAAGATATGCCAAATACCACCAGAAATACATAAAATACCAACCCATATATGACCACCAACAATATCTTCCATGTTATTTACTGCTACTACCCACCCATCACCACCAAACGGTGAGCGGAATATATAACCGAAAATTACGATCGGATTTAAAGTAGGGTATGTAATTAAGCGAACGTCTCCACCACCTGGAGCCCAAGTATCATAAACGCCACCAACATACATAGCTTTGATAACTAGTAATAAAGAACCAATCCCTAAAAGACATAAATGAATACCTAAAATAGTAGTCATTTTGTTTTTATCACGCCAATCATAGCCAAAAAATGGGAATGATTCTTCTAGCGTATCAGGTCCTAATAATGAATGATAAATACCGCCGAAGCCTAAAACTGCAGAAGAAATTAAATGAACTACACCGACAGCAAAATACGGTACAGTTGTTAATATATCACCACCGGGGCCAGTACCATAACCTAATGTAGCTAAATGTTGAATTAGAATAAAACCTTGTTCATACAATGGTTTTTCAGGAACAAAATGAGATACTTCAAATAATACCATTGCGCCAGCCCAAAAAACCATTAAACCTGCATGTGCAACATGCGCTCCTAATAATTTACCTGAAACATTAATTAACCGAGCGTTCCCACTCCACCAAGCAAAACCTGTCGATTCAATATCACGACCTGCTATACTACTATTAAAGGGCGTTTCCACGTGGTAATACCTCCTCAGGGAATACAAAGTTTTC
>BS_KBA_SWE02_21mDRAFT_10000051_pt1 | contig 36845 bp, 34 predicted proteins | sample BalSeasSWE02_21m_FD_9196 | JGI IMG/M metagenome (IMG submission 9196)
CTTTTAATAAAGTAAATAAAAAAGGTCGCAAAATGCGTGTTGCAACTACGTCACTTGCAGGTTGTTTTGGCTGCCATATGTCTTTACTTGATATTGACCTAGGCATTTTAGATGTTCTTGAACTCGTTGAATTTAACAAATCTCCTTTTACTGATATTAAAAAATTTACAGAACATTGTGATATTGGTCTGGTTGAGGGTGGTTGTTGTAACACCGATAATATCGAAGTTTTAAGAGAGTTCAGGAAAAATTGTGATGTTTTAGTTTCAGTTGGCGAATGTGCTATTTGGGGTGGTGTACCTGCAATTAGAAACACCATACCCGTAGAAGAATGTTTAAGAGAAGCCTATTTAGAGTCTTTAACTGGTGAAGATGATGAAACTGTGATTCCGAACCACGAAGACATTCCGAAAATATTAAACAAAGTGTATCCAAATCATGAAATTGTAAAAATTGATTATCACATTCCTGGTTGTCCGCCAAATGCAAACCATATTTGGAACGTAGTAAAAAATATTTTATTTGAAGAAGAATTTCCTATCGCATATCCAGAATTTAAATACGATTAATGCTAAAAAACTTATCTTATGAATCCAAGAAAAATAGTTATAGAACCTGTTACACGCGTTGAAGGACATGGAAAAGTAACCATTAAATTAGATGAAAACGGAAAAGTTATTGATGCATTTTTACATATTGTTGAATTTAGAGGTTTCGAAAAATTTATTCAAGGTCACCCATACTGGGAAGCTCCAGTTTTGGTTCAAAGACTTTGTGGAATCTGTCCTGTAAGCCATCATTTGGCTGCGGCAAAAGCCATTGATCAATTGGTAGGTATTGATCCTGAAAACCTCTCACCTGTTGCAACTAAATTACGCAGACTTTTACATTATGGACAAATTTTTCAATCACATGCACTACACTTTTTTTACTTAGCATCACCCGATTTGCTTTTTGGAATAAATGCGCCTGCTGAAAAAAGAAATATTGTTGCAGTTGCTTCTGAAAATCTAGAATTAGCAAAAAAAGGTATTTTAATGCGGAAATTTGGTCAGGAAATGATCAAAGCTTTGGCAGGAAAAAAAATACATGGGATTTTGGCAGTTCCTGGTGGCGTTCATAAAACTTTCACAAAAGAGGAACGTGCCTATTTTTTAGATGGAATAAAAATCCCTACAATTGATACTATGATTTCTTGGTCTAAAGAAATTATCGACTTCATGAAAAACTACCATCTTGAAAATGCAAAATGGATAGATAATTTCGCTGTTTACCCTTCAAACCATTTAGGTTTGGTTCATAAAGAAACTGGCGCTTTAGAATTTTATGATGGCCGACTTCGATCTGTTGATTTTGAAGGAAATGAATTGTTAAATATTGAAGATATAGAGTATCGATATCATTTTAAAGAAGCCGTTGAGCCTTGGTCTTATTTAAAATTTCCATACATGACCAAATATGGAAGAGAAAATGGCTGGAACCGAGTTGGCCCTTTAGCGCGCCTAAATACTTGCACCTATATAACGACTCCTTTGGCAGAAATTGAACGTCAGGTTTTCAAATCAAATACACATAATAAACCAAACAATATGACGATGCACACACATTGGGCTCGTTTAATTGAAATGTTGCATTGTGCAGAATTAATGAAAGATTTACTTTTAGATAATGAATTAATGGCGACAACAGACTTGGTAAGAAAAGGAACTCCAAGAAATAAAGGAATTGGTATCATAGAAGCTCCGAGAGGTACGCTTATTCACGAATATCACACAGATGATAAAGGCTTAATCACAAAATGTAATTTAATAGTTTCAACAACGCATAATAATGAAGCTATGAATCGTGGAGTAAGAGTTGTAGCCAATGAAATTTTAAGTGAAAAACCTGAAATTACTGAACCTATGTTAAACCAAATTGAAATTGCTATTAGAGCTTATGACCCTTGCCTTAGTTGTGCCACCCATGCTTTGGGCAAAATGCCTTTAATAGTTCAGTTAGAAAATCACCAAGGAAACTTAATTGATGAAAAAATTAGATAACACATTAATTATAGGAATAGGAAATAATACCCGCCAAGATGATGGTCTTGGCTGGTGTTTTTTAGATTTACTGGAAAAAGAAGGATTTAACGAAGAAAATTTGTTGTACAAATATCAGTTAATGGTCGAAGATGCCGATTTAATTAGTTCGTATCAAACTGTGTTTTTTGTTGATGCCAATAAAACACATTTAAATGAGGGTTTCACTATAGAACAACTATACCCTTCTGAAAAAGTTTCCTTTTCAACGCATGCAGTTCCTCCAAATCAAATATTAAATTTGTGCAAAACTATTTACAATAAAAAGCCAAAAGCCTATTTAATTAAAATTCAAGGCTTTGAATGGAATTTTAAAATTAAACTGACTAAAGAAGCTTCAGAAAATTTAAAAAAGGCTTTTAAAAATTTTATCGTTCTCACTAATTAATTTTATTAGTTAAAGTAGAATTTAAAACAAAAATGCAGCCAGAATATATAACCACAACTATCGCTTATTTCGAAACAGTTTGAGCACAAAAAAACAGTGCTTTATAATAAGTGGTTTTACTTGGCCTTTAAGTCAAATGCCTTCTTATATAGTAGCAATGGCCAATACGATTCCTTCAACCCGTTTTTTGATAGGATTGCGAAAAGTATTAATGTATCAAGCATTTTAAGCGAGATATGTCCAGAAATTAAAGGTTTACTGATTTTAACCGTTGTTTTTGCTGTACTAAGTTATGTACTATTAAAATATAAAATTTATTCATACACAAAAACAAGTTTAACAAACCAACTTTATTTTTTAATTATCAATTCCCAAAAACAGTTAAAACCAAATTACGTGCACCACCATAATCGCGGTGTTCACAAAAATATATTCCTTGCCATTTACCCATATTCAACTTACCGTTTGTGATTGGAATTGTCACAGAGCTCCCAAGTATTGATGATTTTAAATGTGCAGGCAAATCATCTGGATTTTCATCATTATGCAAATAATAAGACATCTCCTCAGGAACTAACGAATCAAAATGATTTTCAAAATCTAACAAAACATTGGGATCTGTATTTTCATTAATCGTTAAACTTGCAGAAGTATGCTTTAGAAACACCTGTAACTGTCCGATTGAAATATTTTCAATTTCAGGAATCAAACTTAATACTTCGTTTGTAATTACATAATAACCTCTGTCTTTAGGTTTTAAACTTGTTTCTTTTTGGTAAAATTTCATGTTGTTTAATTTTAGGGCACACCATTCACAATTTCATCAGCTATTGCCAAACAAGCCGTTGCTGCGGGTGAAGGTGCATTGATTATATGAATATTATTTTTATGTTTAATAATTTTAAAATCGTCAACCATGTTACCGTCATAATCAATGGCCTGAGCTCTTACACCTGACCTTGCTGGTTGCACATCATTTTCTGTAATTGACGGCATCATTTTTTGTAATTCTTTTATAAACAAACGTTTAGAAAATGCTCTTTTATATTCATCAATTCCTTTACGCCAATGTTTTCCAAATAATTTCCAAGTTCCTTTAAATGCCAAAGCTTCAAAGGTGTCTTGAAAACTAAAACTGGTGCGTTTGTAACCTTCACGTTTAAAGGTGAATACTGCATTTGGTCCGCACTCTATACTTCCATCAACCATTCTTGTAAAATGCACCCCTAAAAAGGGAAATTTAGGATCTGGTACTGGGTATACTAAGTTATTAATTTTATACTTAACTTCAGGCTTTAATTCAAAATAATCTCCTCTAAATCCAACAATTTTCATATCTAATTTTAAATTGTCTTTTTTAGCCTTTCTATCCGAATGCAAACCTGCACAAAAAATAACCTGATTTGCTTTAAAATTACCCTTTGAAGTTTTTAATGTTGTCCTTTTTTCAGAAGAATTGATATTTTTAACTTCACATGAAGTAATTAGCTTGCTTTCAGAATTAATTTTCTCAATATTATTTATAAATGCTTTACAAATACCTACATAATCTATAATTCCAGCAGTTGGCACCCAAATAGCTTTTAAACCTTCAATAAAAGGTTCCTTTTCTTTGATTTCATCTGAAGATAAAAAACAAATTCCTTCAGTTTCATTCTGAATTCCTCTATTAAAAATAGTTTCTAAAATAGAAAGTTCTTCTTTTTTGGTAGCTACAATTATTTTTCCGCAAATATCATGCTTCACATTATTTTCTTTTGCAAATTCAATCAATTGCAGCCCTCCTTTTTTTGAATTTATTGCTTTGTAAGAGCCTGGTTTATAGTAAATTCCTGAATGGATTACACCAGAGTTTCTTCCTGTTTGATGTGATCCAACTTCAGTTTCTTTTTCTAAAATTGCAATTGCTTTTTCAGGAAATTTTAATTGTAATTTATAAGCAGTTGCAAGCCCAACAATACCTGCTCCAACCACAATAAAATCATAATTATTTGACATATTTGGTTTTTCTAACAAAATATAAAAGTACAAAAGATCCAATAAAAAAAACAGCTAAAAATAACACACTCCACTGCATAGAGCCTGTTAATGAAATTAAAAACCCGAAAACTAACATCCCAAATACAATGGCAATTTTTTCAGTTACATCATAAAAGCTAAAGTACGTTGCGTGGTCTTTGGTCTCGGGTAACAACTTAGAGTATGTTGACCTAGAAAGTGATTGTATTGCTCCCATTACCAAGCCAATAAGTGCACCTAAGGCATAAAAATAAAGATTTACATTTTCCTGTGATTTATCTAATGAAAAAGCAACCAAACAAACCAGCGCCCATGTAAAAATGGTTATTTTTAGGGAAGCAAGATTTCCTATTTTATTTGACAATCTTGAAAAGATAAATGCTCCCAAGATACCAACAATTTGAACTAGTAAAATAACAGCAATTAAATCCAACGTTGGTAAACCTAATTCTTGACTTCCAAAAATACCTGCCATTAAAATAATGGTTTGCACTCCAACACTGAATAAAAAAAACGAGTATAAAAAGAATTTCAGAGACGAATAATCTTTAATTTCAAGCGCAACAGTTTTCAATTCATGCAAACCTTTCCAAATAAAATCTTTAGAAGGCTTTCTGCCATAAACATTGTTTGGTAATCTTCTATAGGTTATTTGTGCAAAGCCAAGCCACCAAATTCCAACCAAAACAAATGTCAATCGTGATGCAAATGCAGCATTTGGCAATCCAAAAAAATCAGGCTTGTTTACCATTACTAAACTAAACAACAACAACAATATTGAACCAGCGTAACCTAACATAAAACCTTTAGCACTTACTTTATCTTGTTGTTCAGGAAATGCAACTTCTGGAAGATATGCATTGTAAAAAACAATACTTCCCCAAAAACCAATGCTCGCTAAAATGGTAAAAACAATTCCAACCCAAAGTGTACTTTCACCTTCAAAAAAGAAAAGGCTCATAACCGATAAAGATCCTAGCATACAAAAAAACTTCAAGAATTTTAATTTATTCCCTGTATAATCTGCAATACCAGAAAGAATTGGTGAAATAAAAGCAACCACTAAAAAAGCAAAAGCTAAGGTGTAATTGTATAAGGTTGTGGGTGTCCATTGTGTACCTAAAAAACTAATTTTACCTTCAATATTTGAAAATGATTCTGTTATACTACTATAATAAATTGGGAAAACGGCTGTACTAATAACCAATGAATAAACCGAATTTGCCCAATCGTAAAATGCCCAAGCGTTGATTAATTTTTTATCGCCTCTTTTTAATTTCATCTATTTTGATTTATTTTTCTATATCTAAGATTGAATTTGTGTAAAAAACACATCTAAATTTCTAAAAGACTTATAATACCATTTCATTATCCAAATAGAAACCGCTCTTAAATTTAAGAGCGGTTTCTAAGTTACTACATATATTTTTATTACTAAAATTAATTATTGTTAGTTGTATTTTTTCGCCAACTCAATAGCTGTAGGCATATATGCTTGTAAATTTTTTATTCTGGTTTCATTTGAAGGGTGTGTGCTTAAAAATTCAGGAGGTGCATTACCTTTTGACAGTTCACTCATTCTTACCCAAACTTGAACTGCTTCTTCTGGGTTATAACCAGCCATAATCATAAAAACCATACCCAATTTATCAGCTTCGGTTTCATGCGTTCTGCTATATGCTAACATTCCAACTTGAGAACCAACTCCATAAATGGTATTCCATAATAATTGTGTTTCAGCTTCTTGACCAGAAGTTCCCAAAGCAACTGCAATACCACCTAATTGTTGCCCGTAAGCTGAAGTCATACGTTCTTGCCCATGTTTAGCAAATGCGTGCGCCACTTCGTGCCCCATAACCGCTGCAATACCATCGGTATTTTTACAAATAGGTAAAATTCCAGTGTAAAAAACAACTTTTCCACCAGGCATACACCAAGCGTTTACGGCAGCGTCTTCAATCAAATTAAATTCCCAACGATACATATTGGCTTCNCTAACCATCCCATTTGCTCGCATAAATTTATCAACTGCCTTAGAAATATTTACGCCAACTAATTGAACCTCATTGGTCATCTTAGCNTTTGTTGAAATTTTATTTTCTTTTAAAAAACCTTCATACTGTGAAAAACTTGCAGGTAAAATTTGTTCATCACTTACAATATTTAAACGTTTACGCTCTGTAATTGGAACTGTACTACAACTAAGTATTAACATAACTACAATTACTAAACCCACTATTTTTTTCATTTTCTATATTTTTACTTTTTCTTAAAAGTACAAATTCTATCTTTACAAAAAAAAATAAATAACTTGATGAAAAATATAACCCCAAAAGAATATTCAAATATAAATAATTCAACTAAAATTCCTAAATCTATTCTTATAACTGGTAAAGTTTTACAATTCATTTCTTTAAACTTAGCAACACTTTTTGCAGTAAAATTATTTAAAACTCCTATAAATTTTGAAACTCCTGAAAGAGAAAAAATGATGGCTAAAAGTGCAAAAAAAGAATTGATTTTTATTCCGGAAATAAAAAAAGAAATTATGGTTTACACTTATGGCTATTCTAAAAGAAAAGTACTATTAATTCATGAGTGGTCTGGCAGAGGCACCCAATTATTTAGTATTGCTGATAAATTATTGGAAAATGGATTTATGACCATAAGTTTTGATGCACCAGCACACGGAAAATCTTCGGGAAAAACAACAATGATGACCGAATTTATTGCTTCAGCTAAATTTTTGGAAGAAAAAATGGGGCCGTTTGAAATTGGTCTTGGGCATTCTCTTGGTGGAATGGCCGTTTTAAATTGCGCAAAACAAGGTCTTCAATTCAAAAAAATAATTGTAATAGGTGCAGGAGATATCATAACTGACATTATCACTAATTTTGTAAATAAGTTGGAATTAAATTTAAAATTAGTCAATAAAATAAAACAACATTTTTATAAAAAATTCAAAGCAAATATTGATAATTATTCAGGAAGTATTGCAGCTTCGGGAGTGAAAATCCCTTGTTTGGTAATTCATGACACCGAAGATGAGGAAGTTCCTGTAAGTTGTGCGCATGTCATTCGTCAAAAGTTACAACAAGGTGAACTTTTAATTACCAATGGCCTAGGTCATTCACGTATTTTAAAAGACCCTAAAATCATTTCAAGAATTATTGAATTTGTTAAACCAATTAGTTAAAATGAAAAAAATACTGCTAGCATTCATATTATTAAGCCTAATTTCATACAATAACTATTCACAAGCAACAACAACTAAAACTATGAGTAAAAAAGTGATAAAAATAGATGAAGAGTGGAAAAAAATTTTAACTCCGGAACAATATAGAGTTTTAAGAAAAAAAGGAACAGATATGCCTGGAGAAGGAGGTTATACTTCACATTTTGAAAAAGGAACTTATCATTGTGCTGCCTGTGATTTACAACTTTTTGAATCGAATAGTAAATTTGAATCGCATTGTGGCTGGCCTTCGTTTGATGATTCAATTGATGGTACTGTTGAATTTATAAAAGATAACAGCCATGGAATGATTAGAACCGAAATTATTTGTGCATCGTGTGGCGGACATTTAGGACATATTTTTAATGATGGTCCAAAAGAAACTACTGGTGAGCGTTATTGTGTAAATACTACTTCAATAAAATTTGTAAAAGGAGACTAATTAATTTTTGTGAATTGGGTTTTAAAAAATTCTAAAAATGGCACAAATAAATCCGAATGCTTCAACTTTAATTGATGATTATATTAAAAATTCAGCGTCTTTTTCAAAAGAAATTTGTGCTACAATTAGAGAATTAATACCTAAAACTAACAGTCCAATTATAAGCTACAAAGCTTAGTAGACTTGAAAGGGTAATTTCCAATTTAGAGCAAAATATTAAAATGCACGAACAATATAAATGCTAAAAAAAAGACCTTGTTATTTACAAAGTCTTTTTTTTACTATTTTACTTCAACCAAAACGGATTCAGGAATTACAATTTTATCACTATACATTTTCCATAATTTAAATCCACCAGCTACATTTTGAACATTCTTAATACCATTGTGATTTAAAATTAATTCAGCCAAATAACCTCTTAATCCTTTCTGACAGAAAATAATTACAGGCTTTTGTTTATTTTTAATAAAATCTATATGATTTCTAATTTCATCTAAAGGAAAATTTACAGCATTTGGAATGGTTCCTTTTTCATATTCAGCAACTGTTCTCGAATCAATTACAAAATAATCTGAAATTGAATTATTTTCTAATATTTCCTCTATAGCTTCAACTGAGATCTGAGCGCTTTTACCTTTTAATATGTTTTCGGTCACAAAACTAGTGACAACTACAGGATCTTTAGCAGGTGAATATGGCGGTGCATATGCCAAATCTAATTGCGATAAATCAGTAATTTTAAGTTTTGCATAAATTGCTGTACTCAATACATCAACGCGTTTATCTACTCCAACTTTGCCAAATAATTCAGCGCCTAATATTTCTTCAGTTTCGGCATTGTAATACAATTCTGTAATTAAATCTTTTTGACCGGGATAATAACCTGGAGTTGAACCAGCAATAGTTAATACTGTTTTAAAAGGAATATTTAATTCTTTTAATGCTTTTGGATTTAAACCTGTTCTTGCCAAAGTATAATCAAATACTTTTACAATGGCGGTTTTATAGGCTCCCTTAAATTCAATGTTACTTCCAACAGCATTCGCGCCTGCAGCTCTTCCCGCTTTATTTGAGTGTGTTCCTAATGGGAAATAATCGAACTGGTTGGTTTGCAGATTTTTAATGGCTACGTTATCTCCAGCGGCAAAAACATCTTTAATAGATGTTTCCATACGTTCATTTACAATAAGTGCTCCATTTTTAANATGCTCAGCACCATTTTCNATAAGNAAATCGGTATTTGGNTTAATACCAACNCTTAAAATNACAAANTCTGTTTTTACAGTTTTGCCATTTTTAAGTTTTACTTGTTCAATTTTCCAATCTTCATTTAGTTCAAATTCAGAAACAAATCCTGAAGTAATAACCTCTATTCCTTTTTCTTTTAAAACAGTTTCAGCAAAATTGCCAAATTTTTGCTGCCACATATTTAAAATTTGACTATCACCTTCAATCAATGTTACTTCTTTACCTGCTTCACGCAAATTTTCTGCAACTTCAATTCCAATTAAACCAGCACCAATAACGGTAATATGTTTAGATGTTGTTGCCAAGCCTTCTTGGGTGATCTTATCAAAATCAACCATAGAACGGCAAGTTGACCAATTGGTAGCTTTTTCTATATTTTTAATTGGTGGAACAATAGATTTTGCACCTGTTGCAAAAACCAACTTATCGTAGCTATAATCTCCCTTTCTAGAATAAACTACTTTATTTTCAGTATCAATTTTTATAATTTCTTCGTTTAAACGAACATCAATATTAAACCTGTTTTGCAATAATTCAGGTTTTATAACAATTAAATTACTTCTATCTTCTATAACTCCCGAAAACGCATAAGGCATTCCGCAAGTTGCATAACTAATATTTGCACCTTTTTCAAACAGTAAGGCATTCCGCAAGTTGCATAACTAATATTTGCACCTTTTTCAAACATTATAATTTCAGCATTTTCATCTTCTCTCCTAGCTTTTGCTGCTGCTGAGGGTCCTGCCGATAATCCTCCTATAATTACAATTTTACTCATATTGTATTTTTAAAATTCTTTGCAAATTTGACATGTTTTTTTTTAATAGAAAGTAATTTTTATCACTATAACGTTTTTGTAGTTTTTGATACTTCTAATAAATTTTCAATGCGATATCAATTCAATTTTCATCTATTCATTAAGCAGTTTTTATTATATTTGCAATTCTAAAAATTGAAGCCAGTATATGTTTAATAATTTAAGCGATAAATTAGATAAGGCCTTTCATATATTGAAAGGGCACGGAAAAATTACAGAAGTAAATGTTGCAGAAACTTTAAAAGAAGTTCGTAGAGCGCTTTTAGATGCCGATGTTAACTTTAAAATAGCCAAAAATTTCACCACAACAGTTAAAGAAAAAGCTTTAGGACAAGACGTATTAACTACGTTAAATCCAGGGCAGTTAATGGTGAAAATTGTAAAAGACGAACTTACCGAATTAATGGGTGGGGAAACTGTTGGATTAAACCTTTCCGGAAACCCAACTGTTATTTTAATGTCTGGTTTACAAGGTTCTGGTAAAACTACTTTTTCTGGAAAATTAGCTAACTTTTTAAAAACAAAGAAAAATAAAAGTGTATTATTAGTTGGTTGTGATGTTTACAGACCTGCCGCTATAAATCAGTTACAAGTTGTTGGAGAACAAATTGATGTTGAGGTTTATGCTGAAATTGAGAATAAAAACCCAGTTGAAATTTCATTAAACGCAATTAAACATGCAAAAGCAACTGGTAAAAATGTAGTTATTATTGATACTGCTGGTCGTTTGGCTGTTGATGAGGCTATGATGACTGAAATTTCAAACATTCATAAAGCTGTTAGTCCACAAGAAACACTATTCGTAGTGGATTCAATGACAGGGCAAGATGCAGTAAATACGGCAAAAACCTTCAATGATATTTTAAATTTTGACGGAGTTGTATTAACCAAATTAGATGGTGATACCCGAGGTGGAGCTGCTTTATCTATAAAATCGGTTGTAAACAAACCAATTAAATTTATTGGTACTGGTGAAAAAATGGAAGCAATTGACATTTTCCATCCAGACCGTATGGCTGAAAGAATTTTGGGAATGGGTGATGTTGTTTCCTTGGTCGAACGTGCTCAAGAGCAATATGATGAAGAAGAAGCCCGTAAAATTCAAAAGAAAATTGCGAAAGATCAGTTTGGTTTTGATGATTTCTTGAAACAAATTCATCAGATCAAAAAAATGGGGAACATGAAAGACTTGATGGGAATGATTCCTGGTGCTGGAAAAATGATGAAAGATGTAGATATTGACGATGATGCTTTTAAAGGTATTGAAGCCATTATTCATTCTATGACTCCAAGTGAAAGAACTGAGCCTAAAATTTTGGACGCTAATCGAAAAAAGAGAATTGCAAAAGGTTCTGGAACTACTATTCAAGAAGTAAACCAATTATTGAAACAATTTACCCAAATGAGTAAAATGATGAAAATGATGCAAGGTGGCGGTGGTCGTCAAATGATGCAAATGATGAAAGGAATGGGGAAATAATTTTTGATTTTAAAGTTTGAAAGTTTTCAAATGCTATTTTAAATCAAAAAAATAAAAAGTAAAACAGTTGAAGAAACTGAAAACTAANATANTATGATAATTCTTGACGGTAAAAAAACTTCAGCAGATTTAAAAGTTGAAATCGCTGAATCTGTAAAACAATTGAAAGACCAAGGAAAGAAAACACCTCATTTAGCTGCTATTTTAGTTGGAACTGATGGTGCTAGTATGACTTATGTGAATGCAAAAGTGAAGGCTTGTGTATTGGTAGGTTTTAATTCAACTTTAATTGATTTACCGGAAGAAACTTCTGAGGAAAAATTATTGCAAGAAATAGCAAATTTAAATAACAACAAGGATATTGATGGTTTTATAGTGCAATTACCATTACCAAAACATATTGATGAACAAAAAGTTTTAATGGCTGTTCATCCAGATAAAGATGTTGATGGTTTTCACCCAACAAACGTAGGGAAAATGACTTTGGATTTACCATCATTTTTACCTGCAACACCTTTCGGAATATTAGAACTATTAGAACGTTACAATGTTAAAACTTCTGGTCAACATGTAGTAGTTATTGGACGAAGTCATATTGTTGGTCGTCCAATGAGTATATTAATGAGTCAGAAACGCAAAGCTGGTGATGCAACCGTTACAGTTGCACACAGTAGAACAAAAAACTTAAAACAATTAACATTACAAGCCGATATTATTGTTGCTGCACTTGGTATTCCTGAATTTTTAACGGGTGATATGGTAAAAGATGGCGTAACAATTATTGATGTTGGAATCACAAGAATTGAAGATGCTACCAAAAAAAGCGGTTACCGTTTGGCTGGTGATGTTCATTTTGAAAGTGTAGCTCCAAAATCTGCTTATATTACACCTGTTCCTGGTGGAGTTGGTCCAATGACCATTGCTATGCTAATGAAAAATACTTTGTTGGCTTGCGAAAGAAAAGCGTAGTTTTTAGATTTACGCTTTTATAATTACGAATTTTTAATTGTGTAATTGTTGTTTAACTGTTGAATCGAGAAAATTAAATACTGCGACTGAAAACTGTTACTATATATAATTCTTAATTATTCATTGTTAATTTACCCTTCCCTATTCACCAAATCCATTGAAAAAGCAGGAAAGCAAACTGACAAATATTCACATTCTGAATCGAATGGATTGGAATATTGAACCCTTACTCCTTTTAAAAGTTTAATTGACTGCCCAGCTTCAAGCACAACAATTTCACCATCAATATTAAACTGTTTTTTACCTTTAATAATATAGGTATATTCATCAAATTCAGGTGTTTGATAAGGTTCACTCCATTTTGGTGGAGCAATCATATGCGCTATACTCAATTCTGAAGGAATAGTTGCATGCCCAAAATGTTCTTCAATTAATTTTCCGTCAGTAGTTGGAACTATAAAAGGTGATTTTTGAATACTATATTTTTTCATAAATAGAATCTCAAGTTAAGTCATTTTTAAATTTAAATAAAACTACTAAAATTTACGCACTATAAATACTAATTTCAGGCTATTTTATTGTAAATTAGTTTAAGAATTGCACCTCAAATTATTTTATTTCATTTAATATAAATATAATAATATGAAACTCTCTTTTTTTGGCGGAGCCGGAACTGTTACAGGTTCTAAAACATTACTAGAAGTTGGCTATAAAAAAATATTAATTGATTGTGGTTTATTTCAAGGATTAAAGGAATTAAGGTTAAAAAACTGGGATACATTACCTATTGATTTAAACAGTTTAGACATTGTTTTACTTACACATGCCCATTTAGATCATTCTGGCTATTTACCATTATTGGTGAAAAATGGCTATAAAGGAAAAATTTACTGCACACCTGCTACACGAGATTTAACCGAAATAATTTTATTAGACAGTGGTAAAATTCAAGAAGAAGATACTGAAAGAGCTAATAAATATCTATACACAAAACATGAACCTGCAAAACCTTTGTATGGTGTTGAAGATGCAAAAATAGCCATATCAAGACTTGTTACATTTGAATTTAATAAATGGCATCCTATAGACGAAAATATAGAGTTTAAATTTATAAATAGCGGACATATATTAGGAAGTGCCTTTGTCATTTTAAAAGTTTATGAAAAAATAATTGTTTTCTCAGGTGATATTGGCAGGAAAGACCCAATTATTTTACATCCGTTTGAGTATATAGATAAAGCCGATTATGTAATTATTGAATCTACTTATGGCAATAGAAATCATAAAAACACTTCTATTATAAATGCACTGCTAAATTGTATCAATCAAACCTATTCTAAAGGTGGAATTTTAATAATTCCTACTTTCTCGGTAGAAAGAGCACAAGAAATCATTTATTTATTAAGCGTTTTAAAACGAGAAAATAGCTTGCCGAAAATCCCTATTTATTTAGACAGTCCAATGGGTGTTGATGCAACAGAAATATATTTTTCACACCCTAAAAATCATAAATTGACTCCAGAAGATATTAGAAGTATGTCATCAACTGTTCAATTAATTAGTAATGTAGAAGCTTCAAAGGCAATAGTACAAGATAAAAATCCTAAAATTGTTTTGGCAGGAAGTGGGATGATTTCAGGTGGAAGAGTATTACATTATTTAGAAAATTTTATAGGCAATAAGAAAAATAGTATTTTAATTGTTGGCTTTCAGGCTGAAGGAACAAGAGGAAGGGCCTTACTTTCAGGTGACTCAGAAATTAAATTTTTCGGAAAATACCATAAAATAAATGCTGAAATTTTTAAAATCAATGAGTTTTCTGGTCATGCCGATCAAAACGAGCTTTTAGATTGGCTTCAGCATTTTAAAACACCTCCAACACTAACTTTTATAAATCACGGTGAACCACATCAAAGTCAGGCTTTAAAAACAAAAATTAAAACTATTTTAAAACTGAATTGTACTGTTGCTAAAATGAATAATGAATATTTTTTAGACTCATATTAATTTATTATTCACCCAAAATTTGCTCGGTGTGTTGCTTGGTTTTTACTTTGGTAATAACTTCGTCTAATATTCCTTTTTCATTAATAACAAAGGTAACTCTATGAATTCCATTATAATCACGTCCCATAAATTTTTTAGGTCCCCAAACACCATAGGCAGAAATAACTTTTTTATCCTCATCAGCCAATAAAAGAAAAGGTAATTTATTTTTATCAATAAAATTTTGTTGTCTTTTAGCTGAATCGGCACTTACACCCAAAATAGCATAACCTTGTGCTAAAAACGTTTGATAATTATCACGTAAATTACAAGCTTCCATGGTACAACCGGGTGTACTTGCTTTTGGATAAAAAAACAATACTAATTTTTTACCTTCATAATCAGATAATTTTATGGTATTTCCGGATTGGTCTAATGCTTCAAAATTTGGCGCTTTATCTCCTGCTTTTAATGTGGTCATAATTTGTATTTTAGCTTTTTGTAAAGATACATAAAATGACTAAAAAAGAAAAAGTACAATTTGTAATTGATACGCTTGAAAAATTATATCCAGAAACACCAATTCCTTTGGTACATAAAGATCCATATACCCTGCTAATAGCTGTTTTATTATCTGCTCAAAGTACTGATGTAGGTGTAAACAAAATTACCCCAAGATTATTTGCAAAAGCTGACAATCCGTATGATATGGTAAAATTATCGGTCGAAGAAATAAGAGAAATTATTAAACCTGTAGGTTTATCACCAATGAAATCAAAAGGTATATACGGGCTTTCACATATTTTAATTGATAAACACCAAGGGAAAGTTCCTAAAAACTTTGAAGATTTAGAAGCATTACCTGCTGTTGGGCATAAAACTGCCAGTGTGGTTATGAGTCAGGCTTTTGGCATACCTGCTTTTCCTGTTGATACACATATCCATAGATTGATGTATCGTTGGAATTTAAGCAATGGAAAAAATGTTGTCCAAACTGAAAAAGATGCAAAACGATTATTCCCCAAAGAATTATGGAATAAACTACACCTGCAAATTATTTATTACGGGCGTGAATATTCACCAGCACGTGGCTGGGATTTAGAAAAAGATATTATTACTAAAACAATTGGGAGGAAATCTGTTTTAAAATAAAACCCTTTTTATTGCTGAATTCTTTGATTGATATTACCCAATATTTGCTGGTAGTTCTGATTATTTGGATCTATTTGAATCAATTTAATACAGGTTTTATTGGCTTCAGAAAGGTTATTTAAATTTATTAAACCAATAAGCTTTACATATAAAATTCGCTCATTATTTGGAGCTAACTTTAAGGCATCATTTGCTATTTTTAAAGACTCTTTGTTTTTTCCACCTTGTTGTAACAATAAAATATAATTATAAAAAGCATTGATATTTACAGGTTGCTTTTCAGTTGCTAATTTTAAATAATTAAGTGCTTTGTCGCTTTTACCCGTTTCATTGTATAAAAGCCCAAGCATATAATATGAATACCCAAACTCAGGTTCTTGCTCAATTACTTTTAAATACAAGGCTTCACTCTCTTCAATTAATCCTTGTTGGTAATAAATTAAAGCCAAATTCATTCTGGATCTATTGTTTAGATTGTCCTCTTTAATAGCTTTTTTATAGTTTTTAATAGCAAGTTCCATATCTCCTTTTAATTGATTGTAAACCGCAATTTGGTTTAGCCCCGCAGGAAAATCAGCATTAACATCCAATTCATCTAAATATTCTTTATTTGCGCTATTGAAATGAGGATTATCGGCAATATCAATACTTAAATTATTGAAATACCTTGCTGCTGAAATTCGAACAACCCTAACTGAATCGTTTAACAATGGTGCTACTTTTGATGAAAAGCTTTTGTCAGCAATAATTTCTAATGCACGAACTGTTTCGTTTCTTACCGTTACGGCAGAATCTTTTAAATAAGCTGTTAATGACTGTATTTCAGCTTTTGATAAAGGATTGTTGGCGTATTGATACATAGCTGTAGCTCTAGCAATTTCAGGGTATTTTGTATTCGAAAACACCGCTTCAAATCCAGAAGGATCTTCAAAGTAACCTTTTAATAAATGATCCGAAAAATGATCTGCACGTTCTTGCCCATATTTTTCAATAACAAATTTACTTGCCCACTCAGCACTTTTATCTTTATGACATGTGTTACAGGCATTTGGAGTATTATATTTTACTGTTTGGTCGGGTCTTGGAATTCTAAAGCTATGATCACGTCTAAAATCATTTCCCATATAGGTAATCCCTGTCATATGACAATTTACACACAATGAAGCTTCTGTATTTTGTTTATGAAAATGATGTTCAGCGGTATCATATTTTGGAACATGGCAAGATAAACAAAGACTATTACCCTCTTTTTTTAATTTCATTGAATGAACATCATGACAATCTTTACAAGAAATACCCAGACTGTACATTTTACTTTGAACAAAAGAACCATAAACATAATCTTCTCCATTAATTTGTCCGTCTAGTTCATAATGAGGACTTTCCAACAAACTTTGATAATAATGGTCGTTATATTCCCCTTTATAATCAAAGTAACGCGTTAACTGACTTCTTCTGGAATGACATCTGGCACATTTATTTACCAATTCTTTAGGAGGAACCGTTTTACCCATATACATTTTTGGAGGAATCAAACTGGCATCAGGGTTTTCTTTTTGATTTTCATAAAAAGAATTGTGGTTGCTCGATGGTCCATGACAGGCTTCGCAACCAACATTAATTTCGCTATAAGTTGTATTGTAAACCTGCGTTTTACTATCGTAGTTTTTATGTAAATTGGTTGAATGACAATCGGCGCACATCGTATTCCAACGCTGACTTCCTCCTGTCCAGTTAATCCATTCATCGTGTTTAATGTCTAAATCTGGCAATAAATGAAACCATTTATTTTCAATGGAATCCCAAGCAGTTAGTAAACAATTAAATTCGCCATTTGGAAATTGTACAATATATTGTTGCAATGGCGTAAAACCAAATGTGTAAATTATTTTATAATCTGTATAGACGCCATTTTCATTGGTTGTATTCACATAAAAATCACCCTCTTTTTTAAAAAAAGTACTTTTTACATTGTTATGTGTAAAAGTAGTATTGTTAAAATTCGCTAAAATTGAGGTTGAATTTGCAATTTTCATTGCTTGATCGTGATGTGAGTTTTCCCAAAGCGAATACTCCGTTTCGTGACAAGATTTACAACTTTCAGAACCTACAAATGTGGCTGTTTTATAATCGCTATCTACACTTGTTGTACCATTTTTGTCAATAGAGTTGCAAGAAATTATTCCTATTGAGATTAAAAAATAAATTGAAATTATTTTAAGAGACTGAATGTATAATTGTATGCGATTTTTCACTATTTAAATAATATTTTTAATTTAAGGGAGATAAATTTTATTGTTAAATGCTTTTCGTTTTTCAAAAAAAATTAATTTTTATCTTTAGTTGGTTTTAAAATAACTTCTTTTTCTATTGTTTTAATATGTAAATCTCGCTGCGGAAATGCAATCTCAATTTTTTCTTCACGGAATCTTTTATCAATTTCCTGACGTAAATCACTTTCAACTTGCAAAGCTATATTGGCATCTTTAGCCCAAACACGCAATTCAAAATTTAATGTACTATCTGCAAAATTAACAAAAAGAACTACTGGTTTATGGCTTTTCACTAAACCTTCATTTAAATTTCCGACTTCCTTTAAAGTCTCAATAACCAATGCTACATCTGAGCCATAAGCAACACCAACCTGAATTTTAATTCTCTTTATTTTATTGCTTAATGTCCAGTTAGTAACCTTATTATAAATTAAATCGGCATTTGGAATAATAACATCGGACTGGTCAAAAGTTTGTACTGTTGTAGAACGCAGCCCAATCTTTTTAACATTGGACCATATGCCTTCAACTTCAATGGTATCTCCTTCTCTAATTGGTCTTTCAAAAAGTAAAATTAATCCACTTACAAAATTATTTACCAATCCTTGTAAACCAAATCCAATACCAACACTTAAAGCACTTAAAACTATTGCTAAATTTGTAAGATCGAAACCTATTGCGGCAATGGCTATTAAAAACCCAAAAAATACTAAAAAATATCGAAGCAATTGGGCAATTGATAAACGAGTGCCTTTTTCTAATTTTTTATCATAACGATCATTCATTAAAATCATTTCAATAATTGTAGATAATATATAAGAACCATAAAATATGCTTATTGAAGCAATAATAACACCTAATGAAATATTAGTTTCTCCAATATTAAAACCTATTGCCATTAACTTACTATAAGCTTCACCAACATCTTTATAAAAATTCCAGTAAACAAGCAATCGTGGTAATAAACCTAACATAATAACAAGAATACTAACAATAGTAGTTACTCTACTTGCTGTTTTATATATCAGTTCTTCTGATGTGTTGCTGTTTCCATTTGAAACAGATTTTAACCCCACTTCAATTCCTACTTTTATCATTTTAATGAAAACATAAACAAATACCGAAATCATGACGGTTTTTAATAAAGCCTCATACATATACAAGGCTAATACTTCCTTCCCAATAATTTCACTAATTACAATAATCCATAAATAAAAAGACAATAAATTAAAAAACCAAGTGTATTTTTTAGACTTTATAGTTAATTTATTTTTCTTATTCCATTCATATAATTTATAAATTCCAATTGATGAAACTATTAATACAAATATTCTAAATAACACCACTGGAATATTAAATACTTGAAAAAAACCTGAAATTATTATTACAGCTACTAAGACGTAAATAAATTGTTTTTTCCAAGGTTGTGAATTCCTATTACTAATAAGTCTACAAAAAGAAAGTCCACCAACCATAAAAACAAACAATCTCCAAGTAAGTGGGGCTTTAGCATCTATATTAAAAATTAAAACCATTATAACACCAAAAAATAAACCAGCTGAAATGGATCTATTGTTAAAAAATTCAAATTCTTTTTTACTTTTTAAAAACGTTTTATTTTTTCTTATTAAATAGATAACAAGTAATGTTATTATAATTTGTAATAGATGTAACCATCCATAATTTTGAAAAAAACTTTCATTAGGTAAAATTACTTTTGAAAAACCTCTTTTAGTTTTACCCCATAATATATCGTTAAATTGTTCGTAAAATCGTGGAGAATACATTGGAATTGAACCATCATTAAAAGCACTTACAATTTTCTTTTGTTTTAATACTAAAATTTGATTATTTAAATTGTTTATAATGGATTGGTTATAATAGCCACTTTGTTGTAACTTCATTAAAATATTTAATTTACCAATCACAAGATCAAGACCTCTTTTTATAATTTCATGTGTNTTTTTAAACGTTAGTTTAGCTTCATCGGGCAATTCTTGTGTTAGNAATAATGATTCATATTCAGTCCATTTTTTTTGATAGCCTAACCATTCTGTTCTATATTCTTCAAGCGTTTGAATGGCTGCTGTTAATGCTTTATTAGTCTCGTAAAATTCCTGACCCAACTGGTCTAATTCTCCTTTTAAATTATCTAATTCACTTGAACTAACATGTTCTTCCTTCTCTAATTCATTAAAATTTGCTTCAACTATTTTTAGATCTTCCGAAGTTTTTTTATATACTTTATTTATTGATTCTGTATCGGCTAAACCTTCAATACTATTTTTTAGTGCTGTTAATTTCTCATCTAAAATTGATGCTTCTGGAATAATTTCTGAAAGTGTGAGTGCATTTTCTTGCTTCGTTTCCTCAATTTTTTCAGTCTTTTTTAATTGATCTGTTTGCTGTGCAAAAATATTGGTTGAAAATGTTAGAACTAACAACAATACCAATCTCAAAAATTGAATAGAGCTAATTTTTATCATATTTTTCATACAGAAATTTCTAATTTAGAAGGTGTAAAAAATTATTTTACGAATATACAGCACTAAAATCAATATGCCAACCTATATAGAATGTAAATTCCACATTATAATTTATAAGTTAAAATTTTATTATTAGTATTAATTTTATACTATTGCAATAAGATAAAACTAACTAGAAGTTAACATGAACATTAAGCAAATATTTAAAAATAACCAAAATTGGGTAATTAAAAAGTTAGGTAAAAACCCTAATTATTTCAAAGAATTATCTGAAGATCATAATCCTGAAATACTTTATATAGGTTGTTCAGACAGCAGAGTTTCATCTGAAGAATTAATGGGCGCCGAACCTGGTGATGTTTTTGTTATGAGAAATATTGCCAATATGATTTCAAGTTTAGATGTTAGCGCAATGTCAATTATAAAATATGCAGTTGGTGAGCTAAAAGTAAAACATGTGATAGTTTGTGGGCATTATGAATGTGGCGGTGTAAAAGCTGCGATGCAATCAACCGATTTAGGAATTTTAAACCCTTGGTTAAGAAATATTCGAGATGTTTATAGAATTCATAAAAATGAATTAAATGCCATTTCTAATGAAGAAGAAAAATACAAACGCTTGGTTGAATTAAACGTACAAGAGCAATGTATAAATGTTTTAAAAACGGCTGACGTTCAAATTGCAATAAAAAAACGAAATATAACTGTTCACGGATGGGTTTTTGATATTCATAGTGGTAAAATAATTGATTTGAAAATTAATTTCGACAAACTATTAGAAGATATTCGTGAAATTTATCATTTAGATTAAATTTTAATTTCCAATTCATCATAAGCAATAAATACATTTTTTGGTAATATTTTTTCAACTTCGGCATGAAAACCAAGATGATGACTAATATGCGTAAAATATGTTTTTTTAGGTTTTAATTCTTCTACCAACTCAAGCGCTTCTTCTAAATTTAAATGAGAATGATGCACTTTAAACCTAATAGCATTCACAATTAATACATCTAGGTTTTTGAGTTTTTCTTTTTCTGCAGAAGAAATAGTTTTTACATCTGTTAAATAAGCCACATTGTTAAATTTATAACCTAATATTGTCAATTCACCATGTTGTACTTCAATAGGAATTATTTCTAAATTTTTTAAATAAAATTGAGTGTTATAAACTACATTTTGTTGCACACTAGGAGCTCCCGGATATTTATTTTCATCATTAAAAATATAATCGAATCTATATGCTAAATTTTCCAAAACTCTTTTTTGAGCATAAATTGGCACAGCACCTAATTGAAAACTAAACGGTCGTAAATCATCTAAACCAGCTGTATGATCGGCGTGTTCATGAGTAAACAAAACACCATCAATTTTTTGAACATTGGCACGTAGCATTTGATATCTAAAATCGGGACCACAATCAATTACATAGGCAAATTCATCCCATTCAATTAAAATTGAAACGCGCAAACGCTTATCGCGCTTATCTTTTGATAAACATACAGGATGTTTACTATTTACTACTGGAATTCCTTGTGAAGTCCCTGTTCCTAAAAAAGTAATTTTCAAATTTTTTAATTTTTTATAAAAATACAAGTATTCCATAAATACTAAAATTTATTATTTAATTAATATCATTAAAATAATAATTTGCTCTAGTTTAGAATTATATTTTTAACATACGTTTGTAACAATCACTACATATTTCATATTAAAATGCTATAAACTCAATTGATATCTAAAAAAATGATTTTTATCATGCCATAAAACTATATATTAATTATATTTACAATCTCAAAAATAATTGATATCATTTTAAATGAAAATTACTTACAAAACCCTAATTTTTTTATCAATCATAATTATAGGTTTTTTTATTTTTCAAATTAAAATTGGCATATTGGCTGGTTTTATTTCCTTACACGTATTTTTACATCTCATTCAGAAATCAATTTTCAATACTCAATATATTAATTATTATACATCCAAAATTAAATTAACACACATATGAAAATAGGGATATTAAAAGAAACCCAAAAGAGCGAAAAAAGAGTTTCAGTTTCACCGAACATAGCCAAACTGTTAATAGCTAAAGGGTTTGAAATTTTAGTTGAAAAAGATGCTGGTTCAGCTTCTTCATTTAAAGATTCAGATTATAGTGAAATTGGCGCATTGGTTGAAAATAAAGCTACTGTTTTTAAAGAATCAAACATTCTTATAAAAATAAATCCTTTTGATAATGACGATTTAAAACTAGTTAATAAAGGACAAGCTTTAATGAGTCAACTATACTACAAATCTCAACCCGAACTTATTGAAGCCATTGCTGCTACAGGTGTTACTGCCTTTTCAATGGACGCAATGCCGCGAATTTCAAGAGCTCAAGATATGGACGTTTTAAGCTCTCAAAGCAACTTGGCAGGTTATAAAGCCGTAATTGTTGGAGCAAATGAAATGACCAAAATTTTCCCATTAATGATGACTGCTGCAGGAACAATCATTCCTTCAAAAGTACTAATTTACGGGATTGGAGTTGCTGGTTTACAGGCAATTGCAACTGCAAAACGTTTAGGAGCTGTTGTTATGGCAACAGATATTAGAATGGAAACAAAAGAACAAGCTGAATCCCTTGGTGCTAAATTTATTATGGTTGATAATACAGGTGAAGAATCTGAAGGCGGTTATGCTAAAGAGGCATCTGAAGATTATGCTCGTAGACAAAAAGAAGCAGTGAACAACTCTTTATTTCAAGCAGATTTAGTTATTACAACAGCAATGGTTCCAGGTCGTAAAGCGCCTGTATTAATTACCGAAGAGCAAGTGAAGCAAATGAAAAATGGTGCTGTGATTATTGATTTAGCAGCTGCTCAAGGTGGTAACTGTGAATTAAGTAAAATGGGAGAAACCGTTATTGCAAATGGTGTAAAAATTATTGGAACAACTATGGCTCCTGAAAGTGTATCAACCAATGCAAGTGAATTGTATGCGAAAAACATGTACAACTTTATACTGCATTTAACAGATGAGAACAATGCTTTTAAATGGGAATTAGAAGAAGAAATTACCGATGGCACTTTAATTGTTCACGAAGGAAAAATTAGAAAAAACTAAAACTGAATAAAAATGAATGAATTATTAGAATTTATCAGCAGTAATCTAGAATTAATATACATCCTCATTTTAGCAATATTTATTGGTGTAGAATTAATTAAAAACGTTCCATCAGTATTGCATACTCCTTTAATGTCTGGTGCCAATGCACTAAGTGGGGTTGTAATAGTTGGAGCATTATTGGTTATGTTACAATCTAAACCCGATGATTACCTGGCCTTAGGCTTAGGGTTTGTTGCTGTAGTATTAGGAATTATAAACGTAGTTGGTGGTTTTGCTGTAACCGACCGCATGTTACAAATGTTTAAAAAGAAGAAATAATGAGTATCACTTTAAGTATTATCTATTTAATTGCAACCATAACATTTGTTATTGGTTTAAAATTGTTAGGACACCCTGAAACTGCAAAAAAAGGAAATTTAATTGCTGCTACGGGAATGGTACTAGCCATTATTGGAACTATATTTTTACATGATTTTGAGGTTCCGACTATTAATTATGTACTAATTGGTGCTGCCCTTTTAGTTGGGTCTATATTAGGTTGGATTATTGCCATGAAAGTTGCAATGACCAAAATGCCTGAGTTGGTATCCTTATTCAATGGTTTTGGGGGTGGAAGTGCATTGTTAATTGGATTAGTAGAATTTAATAAAAATGTTGGTTTAGAAGACGCTTCAAAAGCATCAGCTTCTATCATAACTACTATTTTGGCTGCTATCATTATTGGAAGTATAACTTTTACTGGGAGTTTGGTTGCTTGGGCAAAATTAAATGGTTCCATGAAAGATTTGAGATTACCAAAATACAACTTAATCAATAATATCTTGTTTATAGCACTTGTTGCTTTTGCATCATATATTGTTTTAGGGAATACTGATAGTTTCTTGTTAATTTATATTTTATTGGTAGCTTCTTTAATTTATGGTTATTTATTTGTAGCTCCAATTGGAGGGGCAGATATGCCAGTAGTAATTTCATTACTAAACTCTTTAACAGGTATTGCAGCTGCTATTACAGGTATTCTTTACGGAAATATGGTGATGTTAGTCGGTGGTATTTTAGTTGGATCTGCAGGATTAATTTTAACCTTTGTTATGTGTAATGCAATGAATCGTTCTCTTACAAATGTAATTTTTGGTGCATTTGGTGGAGATGCTACAGGTGGTGCTATCACAAGTGGAAAATCTGGTGGAACAGTTAAAAAAACAACTGCTAGTGATTCTGCAATATTGCTAAATTATGCAAGTAAAGTTGTTATTGTTCCTGGGTATGGTTTAGCCGTTGCCCAAGCACAACACGTAATTCACGAACTTGAATTGTTGTTAACTAAAAAGGGAGTTGATGTTTCTTACGCTATTCACCCTGTTGCTGGTCGTATGCCAGGTCATATGAATGTTTTATTGGCTGAAAGTAATGTTGATTATGATAAGTTAATAGAAATGGACGATATCAATCCTCAATTTCCAAATACAGATGTTGTATTGGTTGTTGGTGCTAATGATGTTGTAAACCCAGCTGCTCATAACGATCCTTCAAGTCCTATTTACGGAATGCCAATTTTAGACGTTGAAAACGCAAAACATATTATTGTTAATAAACGAAGTATGAATGCTGGTTATGCAGGTATTGAAAACGAATTATTTTTCAATCAAAAAACATCTATGCTTTTTGGTGATGCTAAATCTGCATTGACTGAATTGGTTAGTGAATTAAAAAATATGTAATCACTTTTTTTTATAATTTTATAAAAGAGGGCAAATACTTAGGTTTTGCCCTCTTTCTTTTTTTATAAACAGCTATCACATCAAAATTCACTAATTTTGTATCTCTAAAAAAATTAAAATGGCTCTTAAGTTAAAAGGTGATACCGAAATTAGCGATATCCTTCCAAGTAAAGCGAAGGCTTTAAAAATAAATTTAAACAAATACATTTACGGTACTTTTGCTGAAATTGGTGCTGGTCAAGAAACTGTTCGTCACTTTTTTAGAGCTGGTGGTGCTTCAGGAACTATTTCAAAAGCAATGAGTGCTTATGATAAAGAATTTTCAGATGCAGTTTATGGCGTTGAAGAAGAAGGACGCTATGTTACTGAAGATCGTTTAAAAAGAATGCTTACTTATGAAATTGAGCTTATTGAAGATAGGCTAAATAGAAAAGACCATCCTGGAAAAATATTTTTTTCATATGCTAACACAGTTACAACAATAGATTTTGCCAAAAATTTTAAAGGTCATGGTTGGGTGGGCATCAAATTTCAATTAGATCCATTAGAAGCCTATAATGAAATTATTTTACATGTTCGTTTTAAAGAAACAGATGCAAAATTACAGCAAGAAACACTTGGGGTTTTAGGTGTCAATTTAATATATGGAGCTTTTTATTTAAATGATAAACCAAAAGAACTTTTAAAATCATTGTATGACAATTTACATGAAGTTCAGTTAGAAATTGACATGATTAATTTCTCTGGACCTCGATTTTCATATGTTGATAATCGATTAATGAGTTTGCTCTTAGTGAAAAACGGTATGACAAATGCTGTAATGTTTGGACCTGACGGCAACAACTTATTGCCTGCCCAACAATTATACAAAGCAAATATTTTAGCGCTTCGTGGTAGTTTTAGACCTGTAACTAAGGTAAATATGGATATGTATAATTTAGCGGAACAACTATTTTTGAATGAAAAAAAAGTTCAAAAAGAGAATACGAAAATTATATTTGAAATTACTTTAACCAATTTAAGTACAGAAGGTAGAATTGATGAAAGAGATTTTTTAGATAGGGCCGAGCTATTATGTTCCTTAGGTCAAAATGTAATGATTACAAATTTTCAGGAATATTATAAATTGGTTGAATACTTTTCTGAATTCACAAAAGCACGTATTGGTTTAGCTATGGGTGTTGCAAGTTTTATTCAAATTTTTGATGAAAAATATTACAGAAATTTAAGTGGCGGTATTTTAGAAGCCTTTGGGAAATTATTTTTTAAAGATTTAAAAGTTTATTTATATCCATTTAAAAATTCAAAATCTGGAGAAATTGTAACCAGTGAAAACCTAAAAGTACACCCTCGAATGAAAGAATTGTACAAATTCTTTAAATACAACGGCAAAGTAGTTGACATAAAAGATTATGACCCTGAAATATTAAATGTATTTTCTGCAACAATTTTGGATATGATTGCCAATGGAAAACATGGTTGGGAAGAAATGCTACCAACAGGTATTGCCGATATCATTAAAGATGAACGTTTATTTGGTTATTCTAAACGTAAATTCCAACAAAAGAAATAAATTTGGTTTTCTATTAAACCTTTTCTAATTTTATTCGTCTTATAACAAACAAAACTAAGTGGAAGACGAAAAGTTATTAATTTCAAAACTTAAAAACCCTAACACACAGGAGCTTGCATTTCGCAATTTGATGAAGTTGTATAAACAGCGTTTATATTGGCATATTCGAAAAATTGTCCTTTCACATGATGATGCTGATGATGTGCTTCAAAATACCTTTATAAAAGTTTTTAAAAATATTCAAAAGTTTAATGAAGATAGTAAATTGTATTCTTGGATGTATAGAATTGCAACCAACGAAGCCATTACTTTTATCAATAAAAAAGCATCAAAACTAAATGTTGACATAAGTGTTTTACAATATGAAATGGCGGATAATTTAGAAAATGACGAAAATTATTCAGGAGACAACATTCAGTTATTGTTACAAAAAGCCATTGTTACTTTACCACAAAAGCAACAATTGGTTTTTAATATGAAGTACTTTGATGAAATGAAATATGATGAGATGTCGGAAATCTTGGAAACTTCAGTCGGAGCTTTAAAAGCATCCTATTTTCACGCAGTAAAAAAAATTGAAAATTATATAAAATTAAACCTTCCAAGTTAAAAATAGTCTTATAGTTAATCATGACAAAAGAAAAGTTACATATAATTGCGCCTATTTTGAGTGAAATTTCACTTAAAAAAAATGCTTTTAAAGTACCTGAAAATTATTTCAGCACAATTGAAGATGATGTTTTTGCAACAATAAGTTTAGAAAATATGCTACAAAAAGACAGCACATCAAATTTTAAAACTCCAACTGATTATTTTGATACAATTGAAGAAATTACCATTGCAAAACTTAAAGCTGAAGTAATTCAAAATAAAGAAAAATCTCAGTTACCTGATGGTTATTTTGATACTATTGAAGACTTGGTTTTAACCAAAATAAAGAAAAATGAAAAAGTAATTTCAATAAAAAGAATTGCAAAATACTTTGCTCCTTTGGCTATTGCAGCTTCACTCCTACTAATTTTTGTTTTACAAACAAATCAGAAAACAGTTACTTTTGATTCTTTAGCAACTACAGAAATTGAACAGTTTATTGAAAGTGGTTTGATTGATATTAATATTGAAAATTTGGCAATTGCTTTTTCAGACGTTGAGTATCCAACAAAAAATATAACCACCTCTATGTCAGATGAAGAAGTTCTAGAATATTTAACTATTGAAGATTTGGAAACTATTATTTATGATGACTAAAATTATTAATATGAAAAAAACAATGTTATTTCTAACATTCTTATTTTTTGTTTTTGCAACAACAAATGCTCAACAAATGATGAATCGAGAAAATATTAAATTATTAAAAACCTCATATATTACTGATGCATTAAGCTTAACACCTGCTGAAGCTGAAAAATTTTGGCCAGTTTACAATTTATACACCAACAAAATTCATGAATCAAAATTTAAATTGGAAAATGAGATTTTTAAACAAATAAATGCACAGGGAGGAATTGATAATCTTACTGAAAAAAAAGCTCAGGAATATATTGAAAAAACCATACTTCTTGAAGAAAATATTACAGCCAACCAAACTAAAATGCTGCGTGAATTGTCTAAAATTATGCCTGCTAAAAAAGTGATACTACTTCAAAAAGCTGAAAAAGATTTCAATCGAAGAATTTTACAGGAATACGGAAGAAGAAAAAGAATACAAGGGCAATAAAAAAAGCTGGCTATTATATAATAGTCAGCTTTTTTATAAAATATCAATATAAATTAAGAATACAGCTTTTCACGTAATTCTTTAACCTTAGGATCGTCTAAATATTCATCAAAAGTTGTAAACCTGTCAATAACACCGTTTGGTGTAATTTCAATAACTCTATTAGCAACAGTTTGTGCAAATTCATGGTCATGTGTTGTGAAAATTACCGTTCCTTTAAAATTGCTTAACGAATTGTTAAATGCCTGAATTGATTCTAAATCTAAATGGTTTGTAGGTTCGTCTAACATTAAAACGTTGGCTCTCATCATCATCATTCTACTCATCATACATCTTACTTTTTCACCACCTGAAAGTACATTGCATTTTTTAAGTGCTTCCTCTCCGCTAAAAATCATTTTCCCTAAAAAGCCTCGTAAAAAAACTTCCTCACGCTCTTCTTCAGTTTTTGCATATTGACGCAGCCAATCCACTAAATTCAATGAAGAATCTTTAAAAAAGTCAGCATTATCTAAAGGTAAATAAGATTGTGTTGTTGTAACACCCCATTGAAATTTACCGCTATCAGCTTTTAAATTTCCATTTAAAATTTCGTAAAAAGCACTAACAGCCCTAGAATTTTTTGAAATTAAAGCAATTTTGTCTCCTTTATTTAAATTAAAATGAACATCATTAAACAAAACTTCGTCATCTGTTGATTTTGATAAATGTTCAACATTCAAAATTTGATCACCCGCTTCACGATCACGATCAAAAATAATAGCTGGATATCTTCTGCTTGATGGTTTTATATCGTCAACATTTAATTTTTCGATCATTTTTTTACGACTCGTTGCTTGTTTAGATTTAGCAACATTCGCTGAAAAACGACGAATAAATTCTTCTAATTCTTTCTTTTTATCTTCAGCTTTTTTGTTTTGCTGTGCACGTTGTCTGGCAGCTAACTGACTAGATTCGTACCAAAAAGTATAATTTCCTGAAAAGTGGTTGATTTTCCCAAAATCAATATCCGAAATATGTGTACACACAGCATCTAAAAAGTGACGGTCATGTGATACAACAATTACTGTGTTGTCATAATTTGCCAAAAAGTTTTCTAACCAGCCTATAGTTTCAAAATCAAGATCATTTGTTGGCTCATCCATAATTAACACGTCAGGATTTCCAAATAATGCTTGTGCTAACAAAACACGTACTTTTGATTTACCGTCTAATTCGCTCATTAAAGTATAATGCATATCTTCTTTTATACCTAAAGATGATAATAGCGTTGCAGCACCACTTTCTGCATTCCAACCTCCCATTTCTTCAAATTCTGCACCTAACTCCCCTGCTTTTATTCCATCAGCTTCAGAAAAATCTTCTTTGGCATAAATGGCATCCATTTCATTTTTAATTTTGTACAGCTTTTTATTTCCCATCATTACAGTATCCAAAACTGCATATTCATCAAAAGCATAATGGTCTTGCGAAAGAACAGACATACGTTTTCCTGACTCAAGATTTACCTGCCCAGAAGTAGGATCCATTTTGCCTGAAATAATTTTTAAAAATGTTGATTTCCCTGAACCATTGGCACCTATAATTCCATAACAGTTTCCTACTGTAAATTTTGTATTAACATCGTCAAACAAAATTCGTTTACCGAATTGAACAGATAAATTTGATACTGAAAGCATACTTAATTTTTATTTTTAAATTTTTGCAAAAGTAATAAAATCAATCCACTAAAGAACTGTTAAATTCTAGTTAATTTCTTTTCAATTTTGCAACCCTATTTTACATTTAACATCTGTTTAACAAGTATACATACTATGTCTATGTACATTTGTTTTAACCCAAAAAAGATGAAATATTTTATAAACTCCATACTATTTCTTTTATTTTTTAGCTGTAAACCAGTTATAGTTGAAAACACGGCCACATATTTTGGCGGTGAAATAGTAAATCCGAGATCAAATTTTGTGTTGTTATTAAAAGATGAAAAGGTTTTTGACACACTACTGTTGGACAAAAACAATCGTTTTATTGCTGAATACCAAAGTTTAGACGAAGGTTTGTACACATTTAAACATGGTTTGGAATTTCAATACATCTATTTAGAGCCAACCGATAGCGTTTTGGTTCGTTTAAATACCTGGGATTTTGATGAGTCTATTGTTTTTAGCGGAAAAGGTAGTAGCAAAAATGAATTTTTAATCAATTTATTTTTACAAAATGAAGTTGAAGAAGAAACTATGTTTCATTATTTTAACTTAAATGAAGATTTGTTTCAAACAAAAATAGATTCATTAACCGAGGTAAGAGAGAATATCTATCAAGGTTTTATAACAAATGAACTCGCTATTTCAGAAGGGTTTCAAAAATTATCAAATGCCGCTATCCATTTTCCAATTTACCGTTTAAAAGAAGTTTATCCATATTACTATAAAAACACACATCAATTAAATGAATTTCCTGAAGTTTCTGAAATTTTTTATGGCTACAGAGATGGTATTAATTTAAATGAAACCAGCTTATTGTCTTTTTATCCTTACCAAAATTATGTAATAAATTATTTATACAATATAAGCTATCAACTAAAAGAAAAAGACAGTACTAAAAGTAATTTAACTGTCAATGTACTAAATGCAGTTATAGAAAATATTTCTTCTGAAGAAATTAAAAACACTTTACTAAAAAGAATTGTTGTTAACGATTTCCTGAAAAGTGAAAGAACTTGTACAATTGACAATGAAAAATTAACTATTTTCTTGAAAAACTGTACTGATGAAGCCTATGTTTCTCAGGTTCAAAATTTAGTAAACGACAGTAAGTTTGTTGAAAATGATAAGCCTATCCCAAATTTTGATGTGGTATCTTATAATAACAAAACAGATAATATAATTGATATTACAAAAAACAATAAGTCGGTTATTTACTTTTGGTCAACCGAATACATGTCTTCTGATTATTTAGTAAGTCGTATCAAATTTTTAGAACAAAAACATCCCTCAATATTGTTTATTGGCATACAAATGACTCCCGAATATCTCAATGTTTTGACCGAACCTAAACTAAAAACTTTAGATATTAACAAGCAATTTAAGCTTACTGACACCAGTTTTGCAAATAATTTTTTAACAAGTCGCTATCCTCGAATTATTATTTTAGATAATAACGGGCTGGTTGTCAATGGTTTTACCTATTTAGACTCTAAAAATTTAGGCCAAGAACTAAATAAATTAGAAATAAATTAATTTTATCACCCTTACGTTAATATTAAACGTACCTTTGCACGATTTTTAACCGGTTTATAGATGGGCATCTGTAAATCAATAATTTATACAGAATGACTACATTTAAAGACTTAGGTCTTAATGAGAATATCATTAAGGCTCTTACCGATTTGGGATATGAAAACCCTACAGAAATACAAGAAAAAGCAATTCCTCAAGTAATTGCTTCAAAGCAAGATTTAAAAGCATTTGCACAAACCGGAACAGGGAAGACTGCAGCTTTTAGTTTACCAATTTTGGAACTAATAGATGCAAATAATAGCGACACTCAAGCTGTTATTTTATCACCAACACGTGAATTGGCTTTACAAATTGCAAACAATATCAATGAATTTTCGAAATACTTAAAAGGTGTTAAAACCGAAGCAGTTTATGGAGGTGCAAGTATTGAAGAGCAAATAAGAAAACTTAAAAAAGGAGTACAAATTGTTGTTGGAACACCTGGTAGAACAGTTGATCTTATCAAAAGAAGACAATTAAAACTTGAAAACATTCAATGGCTAGTTTTAGACGAAGCAGATGAAATGTTGAATATGGGTTTTAAGGATGAACTAGATAAAATACTTGAAGTTACTCCAAAAGAAAAACAAACTTTATTATTTTCTGCAACGTTTCCACAAGAAGTTGAAAGCATTGCCAGAAATTATATGAACAAACCTATTGAAATCACCTCTGGTGAAAAAAATAAAGGTTCCGATCAAGTTTCACATCAATATTATGTGGTTTCAGAAAGAAACAGGTATGCTGCTTTAAAAAGAATTGCTGATGTAAACCCTGATATTTATAGTATCATTTTTTGCAGAACTCGTAGAGAAACTCAAGAAATTGCTGACAAATTAATAAAAGACGGATACAATGCTGATGCACTTCATGGAGATTTATCTCAAGCTCAACGTGATAGTGTAATGGAAAAATTTCGTAGCAAAAGCTTACAATTACTTGTTGCAACAGATGTTGCTGCCAGAGGTTTGGACGTAACTGATTTAACTCACGTTATCAACCATAAATTACCAGACCAAATAGAATCGTATACACACCGAAGTGGTAGAACAGGACGTGCTGGTAAAGTAGGGATTTCTATCGCTATTGTTACTGGTAGAGAAAAAGGAAAACTTCACCCAATTGAAAGACTTATTGGTAAAAAGTTTGTTAGTACTCCAGTTCCTACAGGAAAAGAAATTTGCCAAAATCAATTGTTAAAATTAATTGATAAAGTTCACGACATTAAAGTAAATAATGTTGAAATTAATGACTTTTTACCTTCAATTTACGAAAAATTAGAAGGTTTAGATCGTGAAGAATTAATCAAAAGATTTGTATCAATTGAATTCAATACCTTTTTATCATACTACGAAAATGCTCCTGACTTAAATGACAGTGATCATATGAGAGGATCTGATAGAAGTTCTGACACAAGAGGAAAACGTAGAGACGACGAAAATATGACTCGTTTCTTTATCAATATTGGTAGAAAAGATAGATTAAATCCTGCTCGTTTAATTGGCTTAATCAATGATCAGCAAATTGCAAAAAATATAGAAATTGGACAAATTGAAATTTTAGATACTTTTTCATTTTTCGAATTAGATAAAAATTATCAAGACCAAACCATTTCAGCTTTTCAAAAAGGGGATGTTGATTTTGAAGGAAGAAATGTAAATGTTGAAATTACTGAAAAGAAACGTACAGGAAGAAGTGGCGGATCTAGAAGAGATAGTGGAGATAGAAGCGGTGGTTCAAGACGTGAAGGCGGAAGACGAGAAGGTGATAATAACCGTGAAGAAAGTAGTCGCCCATCAAGAAGTGGAGGCGGAAAACCAAGAAGTAAAGATCGTAAAACAGCTGGCGGTGGTGAATTTAGTGGTTTTGGAAGAAAACGAGCTGACAGTAAAAGCGCATTTGGAAATACCAAACCTTCAAAACGAAGAAAAGGATAAGGGATAAAAATAAAAAAAGTGGCCAATTGGCCACTTTTTTTATATAATAAATTTCGATTTATTTAAAAATTTATTCTTCCTCTTCAGAATTANTTTTTGAAGCTTTTCTACTTCCTGCATACATATCATATCTAACAAAACGACAATCTAAATCTCCNTTTTTTAAAGGAATTCNTCTTGAAGTCTTTAAACCCACATGTTTCAAAGCTTCCATNTCTGANGTAATAAACCAAACTGTTGAATCTGGATAACCATGTTTTAAAGTATCNCCAATAGTTTTATAAAATTCGTTTACATCAATATTTAANCNTTCNCCATANGGNGGATTGAATAAAATAGTTGTTGGCCCAAACACTTCTTTCATTGAATTGAAAAAGTTTATGTGATGAACACCNATAAACTCAGTTAGATTGGCATTTTCAATATTATCATTTGCTTTTCGNACAGCTGAAGGTGCTTTGTCNAANCCCATAATTTTAAAATGACAATTACGAATTTTTTTCAATAAGGANTCTTGAATCGCAAAAAATAAATCTTCATCATAATCCTTCCATTTTTCAAACCCAAATTCTTTTCTATTGATATTTGCAGGCACATTGTTCGCAATCATAGCTGCTTCAATTAAAATAGTACCCGAACCACACATAGGATCAATAAAATTACATTCTCCTGTATAGCCTGAAAGCAACACCAAACCAGCGGCCAAAACTTCATTTATGGGTGCAATATTTGTAGCNCTTCTATAACCACGTTTATGAAGCGATTGACCCGAACTATCTAAAGAAACAGTACATAAATCATTTAAAATATGTACATGGATTTTCACATCCGGATGATCCACATCAACATTGGGTCTTTTATGATATTTATGTCTGAAATAATCAGCAATAGCATCTTTGGATTTCAATGAAATATAATGAGAGTTTGTAGTGAAATTCTTTGAATTCACAACTGCTCCAATAGCAAAAGTTGAATCTACATTCATCTCCCGCTCCCACTCCATCAGCATTAATTTTTTATACAAATCATCTTCATCAAAAACTTTAAAACGCTTTATTGGTTTTAAAATTCTTATGGCTGTTCGCAGGGCCATATTGGCTTTATACATAAAACCTTTATCTCCATAAAAAGAAACACTCCGCACACCAATTTCAACATCTTGAGCTCCCAAATTTCTTAGTTCAGTTGCCAAAACTTCTTCCAAACCAAACATAGTGGTCGCAGTCATTTTAAAATTATGATTCATATTTATTCATTTTCTGCAAAAGTACTGAATTATTAATTTACAGTTTAGTCTTCACATGGTTAAAAATAGAATTCACCTTATTTAATGAAGAAAAATTCAAGTTTCTAAAAAATAAATACCATTCAATTATTATTTTTTGTATTTTCGAAATTATTAAACTAAAAATTATAAAAATGACAAAAAATGTTTTATTGCTATTTACTTTGTTGATAACATCAGTAATAACAGCCCAAGATGATCAAATATTCTTGCACAATGGTAAAACTGTGGAAGGAAAAGTAATACGTGTAGAAGAATATACCATTGACTTTGTATATAGTGGAGAGGAAGCCGAAAATACTTTTGGAAAATATGCCATTGCAAAAATTATATACGGTTCTAGTGGTCGTGAGCAAGATGTGACAGAAAAAATTGAAGTTACAGGAGAAGACGACTGGGAAAAAGTAGTAATTCTTGAAGATAAAAGCTATATAGCTGGTTTAAAAAAAGTTGGTGAGGTAAGAGGAAAAACAGGAATGATAAATTTTCAAACAGGAAATACAGGTGATAAAAAAGCTGAAAAAAAGTTGAAACAAGAAGCTGCCGAAGCTAAATGTGCTTTTATTTTAATGACAGCCGATAAATCTACTACTGGAGCTAAAAACACTTTTGGAGGTTCTCAAGCAATTAAAACTGGAATTACTTATTCTTATTAAAAAATTTAATATACTATTTTATAAAGAGTTGCCAATAGGTAGCTCTTTTTTTATTTCATTTCATTAAATTATACTATAAATTAGTATTCGCTTACCTGCTATTCTAAAAAATAGTACTTTTGGCTGTATTTTAAAATTATGACGAAAAATAAAGACTGGTTTGTATCTTGGTTTGACACTGAATATTACCATACATTATACAAACATAGAGATGATACTGAAGCTCATGATTTTGTAAAAAACCTAGTTTCATTTTTAAAATTAACACAAAATGATACTATTTTAGATTTAGCCTGTGGAAAAGGACGCCATTCAATTTATTTAAACTCCTTAGGTTTTAATGTTGTTGGAGCCGATTTGTCTAAAAACAGTATTCAGTTTGCAAAAGAATTTGAAAATAACAGATTGCATTTTGTTGAACATGATATGCGAAATCCTTTAGAAAAAAAATACAATGCTATTTTAAATTTGTTTACAAGTTTTGGTTTTTTTGAAGAAGACACAGAAGATATTGCAATTCTTCAAAATATTAAAAACGGATTACTTCCAAGTGGAAAAGCAATAATAGATTTTATGAATTCAAAAAAAGTGATTGAGAATTTAGTCGCTGAAGAAATTCAAATAATTGATGCTATTGAATTTAAAATTGCATTTTAAATTTATTTACCAGTTTTGGTTTTTTTGAAGATGATGAAGACGATATTGCTATTCTTCAAAACATTAAAAATGGATTAACTTCTAAAGGCAGTGCAATCATAGATTTTATGAATTCAAAAAAAGTAATAAAGAATTTAGTCCCTGAAGAAATTCAAATAATTGATGCTATTGAATTTAAAATTACAAGATATATTGAAAGTGGATTTATAGTAAAAGAAATAAACTTTGATGCTGATGGTGAACACCACAAGTATTTTGAAAAAGTAAAAAATCTGGATTTAGCAAAAATAAATACATATGTTAATGCTGTTGACTTTAAAATAAAACATAT
>BS_KBA_SWE02_21mDRAFT_10000052_pt1 | contig 36693 bp, 34 predicted proteins | sample BalSeasSWE02_21m_FD_9196 | JGI IMG/M metagenome (IMG submission 9196)
AAATTGGAAACAATTTCTAAAGCCCTATTGTTTTGAGTAGTTAAAAATCCCAAACCACTTGAAGTAACATTAAAACTGGTTCCGTTACCGCTCATCCCACCACGCAAACCACCTGTAAACCTAAAATAATCACGACGTGTAAAAGGTGCTTCACCAATGTTATTAAAATCGGCTAAAATATTTACACTTTTGGTTGGACTGTAATAAAACAATTTTGGTTTTACAATGTATTTTGCATCGCTCTCACTGGTGCCTGAACCAGCATTTACTTCTCCAAACCAAAATTTATCTTTTCCTTTTTTAAGTTTAATATTTAGGGCAATATTGTCTTCGTTATTGGTTACGCCTCGCATTCCCGAAACTTCATTGTAATTTTTTAAAACCTGAACTTTATCGATGGCGTTGGCAGGAATATTTTGAGTCGCCAGTTTAGAATCACCATCAAAAAATTCTTTTCCTTCAACCAAAACTTTAGTCACTTTTTTACCTTCAACCTCTACTTCTCCATTGTCATCTATACTAATTCCAGGTAACTTTTCAAGAACGTCTTCAAGCTTTTTTTCAGTTCCGTTGGTAAAAGAATCTGTATTGTATGAAATGGTGTCACCTGATATTTTAATAGGAATTTCGTATGAAATTTCTACCTCATTTAAAGATTCACTAGCTTCTTTTAAAACAATATCCTGAACGATGTCATTCAAATTATTATTCAAAGAAAGTTCAATTATTTTAGGCTCAAAACCAAGGTAATTTATTTTTAAAGTATATTCCTGACTGTCCTCTAAACTTAGTTTGTAATTTCCTTTTGAATCGGTAATGGAATACGATTCTAAAAAACTGGTTCCTTTTTTAAAGGCAATTACATTTGCCATTTCCAGCGGGTTTCCAGTTTCGTCTTTTACAATTCCTTCAACCTTTATTTTTTGACTATAAGCCAAAAATGGAAGGATAAGAAATAAGAAAATAAAGCTATTTTTTTTCATTGTAGTTTTTAGGCCTTGTGTAATTATTTAACTGTGAAATTGTTCAATTATTAATTTTTCATTGTCAATTATCCACCAATTCTTATATGGCCTCCACCACCCGATTTCTGACGCTCATTTTGCATACGCTCTCTCATTTCTTTGGTTTTTTCAACAACCATTTCGTCGTATTCTTTTTGACTTATCACTTTTCCTTTTGAAGGCTCTGAAATATCCTCTTTTTCCTTTGGGTTAATCACAATTTTTGTACACAAAATTTGGGTATTATCATCAGCAATTTCTAAAATTAAACCAGGCAAACCCCAATATTCTCCAGGACCATGACTTACAGGAATATCTAAGGTATACCAAGCTGTTACTGTAATCAATTCCTTCATATTTTTATTTTCTTCTTCCTTTTTTTCTGCTTCTTTACGTTGTTCTTCTGTTTGTGAACCTCTTCCAAACTGAAACTCTCTTTTCATTGGTCTTTCAACAACTGCAGTAGCTTTAAAACACAAATTTTGTCCAATGATTTTGGTTTCTTGTTCCATTTTCCAGTTATAGCTAGTTAAACTGTCTTTAATTAAAAAGAATTTACCGCTAAACTCATTTTCTTTTGCTAAAATTTTGGTTTGAATATTTTTATAATATTTACCAGAAGCGCCTCCACCCATAAACATCATACGCATTCCTCCACCACCATTTGGAGATTGGTCTAATTTTTCTTCCTGTTTATAAATTGAAGCTGTTTTATTAAAAGTAAATTCATAAGTTCCTTCCAAATTATTTTTCATTCTTTCTTTTATCATTTGAATTCTATCTGCAGGAATTCCAGAAGCCGAAAAGTCAATATCTAAAGTAGTTTTAGACATATAAGTAACTTTTCCTTGAAAATCCTGTGCAAAAATTGAACTTGAGATAAATAGTAAAAAAATAAGGCTACTTTTAAATAAAATACTTTTCATTCTTAAAATTTTAGATTAATGTTGGTACAAATATAACCGCAAAAGTTATGAATAAGTGTTATTGAATGTTAACGATTGTTAAGTCGTTGGGATTATACAATATATGTACTTAACTTTGAATTATGAATAAGAAAAATTACAAATGGGTTGTTTATTTTATTGGGGTAACTATTTTTACTACCATTGCAGTTCAGGTGTATTGGAATTATAGAGAATACCAAATAAACAAGCAAAATTTAATAAGTAAAGTTCAATTGAGTTTAGATAATTCAGTTGAAACTTATTTTGCCAATTTAACAAAATCAGGGATAATTACTTATACTTCTTTAAATCCTATAGATTCAAATGATAAAACCGATACCATAATTGTAAGTACAAATTCCAGACAAAATTTTAGAAAAAAAATTGACAGTACTTTACAAAATTTAGCAAAAAACGATAGTACAAAACCTTTAATGATCAATCACCCAAGAGGAAGTTCATATCCTTTTTTCACTTCAAATAAACATATCCCAAAAAATATTGATAGTTTAATTTCAAAAGTTATTGTCTCTATTTCTAGAGATACTTTAGATTTAAATAAGTTGGATTCATATTTAATTGAAGAATTCAAACGAAACAATATTGACGTTACTTATGGCTTAAAATTTAATTTCAGCTATAGGAACGAAAATGATAGTATTATAAAAAACACAAGAGTATTTAAACTAGAAAATTTTCCGCAAAAGCATTTAACAGCCGTTTCTAATTCTACCTTTTTACCACATAGAAGTCATTTAGAATTGTTATTTACTAATGAAACTGCTATCCTGCTAAGAAACTCATTTATAAGTATTTTACTATCTTTTTTACTATCAATAAGTATTATTGCCAGTTTAATTTATTTGCTGAAAACCATTTACAAACAAAAACAATTGGCTGAAGTAAAAAATGATTTAATTAACAATATTACCCACGAATTTAAAACACCAATTGCAACCATTTCAGCAGCTTTGGAAGCTATGAAAAACTTTAATGCATTAAATGATACGGTTAAATCTGAAAAATACATTGGTATCGCAAACTCACAAGTTGGTAAGTTGAATGAAATGGTTGAAAAAATATTGGAAACCGCTTCATTAAATCATAATGATTTGAAACTTGACAAGCAGCCTCAAAATTTATCAGCATTAATTGAACGTGTTATTGAAAAATATCAATTAATTACAAGTGAAAAAACAATTATTTTAGATAATAAGGGAAAAGATGTTATTTTGAAATTAGATAAATTTCATTTTGAAAACGCTATCGGAAATGTAATTGACAATGCACTTAAATACGGTGGAAATAAAATCAATATTGAATTGATTTCAACTAAAAACAAGGTGGAAATTTTTATAAAAGACAATGGAAACGGCATTCATAAAGCTCAAAAAGAAAAGATTTTTGAGCAATTTTACAGAATACCAACTGGTAACACCCATAATGTAAAAGGCTTTGGAATTGGCTTGTATTACACCAAAAATATTATTGAAAAACACGGTGGAAACATCCATATTATTTACGACAAAAAAAACCATACCATCTTTAAAATTGAATTGTTAAATGAGTAATCCTGTAAAAATATTATTGGCTGAAGACGAACCTTCACTGGGTCAAATTATTAAAGAAAGTTTAGAAACACGAAATTTTGAAGTGTTGCTTTGCGAGGATGGTGAACAGGCATATAAAAAATATAAATCCGACAATCCTTTATTATTGGTTTTAGATGTTATGATGCCAAAAAAAGATGGATTTACTTTGGCAAAAGAAATTAGAAATGAAGATCCTGATATTCCAATCATATTTTTAACCGCTAAATCACAAGTTGAAGATGTTGTTGAAGGTTTTAATTTAGGTGGCAATGATTATTTAAAAAAACCATTTAGTATTGAGGAATTGATTGTAAGAATAAACGCGCTTTTAAATAGAAATAAAGAAAATACTTCAGAAGAAATAAAAGTTGGAAGTTACATTTTCAATCTAAAAAAACAGACCTTACAATTTGATGATATTACCGAAAATTTAACCCATCGAGAGGCAAATCTTTTATATTATTTGATAAAAAATAAGAATCAGGTTTTGGAACGTTCTTTTATTTTAAAAAAGTTATGGGGTGATGATGATTTCTTCAACGCACGCAGCATGGATGTATTTATTACAAAGCTTCGAAAAAAATTAAAAAGCGATACTGCTATACAAATAATCAATGTTCGAGGGTTTGGATATAAGCTGATTTATTAATGCGTTAATATTGTACTGTTAATTCATAAAAAAATTAATTACTTTAGCATTTCTAATTCGACTTAAATTTTAATTATGCACGTAGCAATTGCCGGTAATATTGGCGCAGGTAAAACCACCTTAACCAAACTCTTAGCCAAACATTACAGATGGGAACCCCATTATGAATCGGTTGAAGGAAATCCATATCTAGATGATTTTTATAGTGAAATGGAACGTTGGTCGTTTAATTTACAAGTGTATTTCTTAAATAGTCGGTTTCGACAAATATTAGAAATTAGAGAAAGTGGTAAAAATATTATTCAGGACAGAACTATTTATGAAGATGCCCGAATTTTCGCTCCTAATTTACACGCAATGGGTTTAATGCCTAATAGAGATTACAGCAATTACGCTTCACTATTTGATCTAATGGAACGTTTGGTTTCTCCACCCGATTTATTAATTTACTTAAGAGCTTCAATTCCAACATTGGTTGGGCAAATTCATAAAAGAGGTCGTGATTACGAAAACTCAATTAGCATAGATTATTTAAGCAGACTGAACGAACGTTATGAAGCCTGGATTTCAAAATATGAAAAAGGAAAATTACTTATTATTGATGTTGACAATTTAAATTTTGTTGATAAACAAGAAGACCTAGGTACAATTATTGATAAAATTGACGCACAAATCAATGGCCTTTTTTAAAACTAATTGATTATAACTCATAAAAAAAGCTCGCAAATTTGCGAGCTTTTTTTATGAGTAAAATTGTTGTTTAAGAATTCTTTTTAATCTCTTCTTCAACTTCAATTTGCTTTCCTTTTACTTTAACATCAACACCTTTTAAAATTTCAATTTGTGCTTTTACCTCTTCTTCAGTTCCGGTAAAAGTTTGTTCATCAACATTACTTTCGCCATTTTTTGTAGTTGTTGTAATTACAGTTGCTTGTACAGTACCATCTTCATTTTTAGTCATTTCAATTTTTACTTCTTTTGAAATTTCTTGAGCAACAACTTCAGTAGGCGCAGATTCATTCACATAACCTGAAATGGAATCTGCATTTAAAGCAATACTTGGTGCTATTACTAAAGCAACAACCGACATTAATTTTAATAAAATATTTAATGAAGGCCCTGATGTATCTTTAAATGGGTCACCAACCGTATCCCCAACAACTGATGCTTTGTGTGCTTCAGTTCCTTTTCCTCCTTGTTCTTCAATCATTTTTTTAGCATTGTCCCAAGCACCACCTGCGTTTGATTGGAAAATAGCCATTAACACCCCACAAGTCGTAACACCAGCCAATAAACCACCTAACATTTCAGGACCACCCAAATAACCAACGCCAACAGGAACAGCCAAGGCCAACAAACCAGGTAAGACCATTTCTTTAATAGATGCTTCTGTTGAAATCTCAACACATTTTTCGTATTCGGCATAACCATCAGCTTCATCAAATATTGCTCTTTCTTCATCAGTTGCTTTTGACATATCAGAATCATATTTTCTCATAATTTCTAAAGCTGCTTTTAATTGAGGAATGTCTCTAAACTGGCGACGAACTTCTTCAATCATAGCCATTGCAGCTCTTCCCACCGCTTTCATAGATAAGGCAGAAAAAACAAACGGTAACATTCCACCTACTAATAAACCAGCCATAATATCTGGTTTAGAAACGTCAATAGCAGTTACATTTGCGGTTTTCATAAATGCTGAAAACAAGGCTAGAGCAGTTAAGGCTGCGGATGCAATTGCAAATCCTTTCCCAATTGCAGCAGTTGTATTACCAACAGCATCTAACTTATCGGTACGTTCGCGAACTTCATTAGGTAATTCAGCCATCTGAGCAATTCCACCTGCATTGTCAGAAATTGGTCCGTAAGCATCAACTGCTAATTGAATACCTGTATTTGCTAACATTCCAACTGCAGCAATCGCAATACCATACAGTCCAGCAAAATGATGAGATACCATTATAGCGGCAGCAATTAATAGAATTGGCATAGCGGTAGACATCATTCCAACACCTAGACCTGCAATAATATTTGTAGCTGAACCTGTTTCAGATTGTTTAACAATTGATAGTACAGGTACAGTTCCTGTTCCTGTATAAAATTCGGTTACTTTACCAACACAAAACCCGGCAACCAAGCCAGCTAAAGTTGCCCAAAACACACCCAATGCATTATATTGAACGCCATCAGCAATCCACTCATCTGGTAACAATCCTGAAGCTGTTATAATAAAATAAGAGGCTACAACCATTAGAAAACCTGAGCCAAATTCCCCCAAATTTAAAGCCCTGTGCGGGCTTTCTTCATTTTTAACTTTAACAAAAAATGTTCCAACTATAGACAAAACAATTCCAACAGCTGCCAATACTAATGGTAAATAAACAGCTCCTAAACCATTAAAATTTGGAGTTAAAATAAAAGCTCCCAAAACCATTGTTCCAATAATTGAACCAACATATGATTCGAATAAATCGGCGCCCATACCAGCAACATCACCCACGTTATCCCCAACATTATCAGCAATTGTAGCTGGATTTAATGGATGATCTTCCGGAATTCCTGCTTCAACTTTACCTACTAAATCAGCTCCAACATCAGCTGCCTTTGTATAAATTCCTCCTCCAACACGTGCAAATAATGCAATTGAGGAAGCTCCTAATGAAAATCCTGAAAGTACATTTAGTACCATTGGAATATTTTCAGCACCTGGCCACATGATTTGATAAATCATAAATAAGCCACTCAATCCTAAAACACCTAACCCAACAACTCCCATTCCCATAACTGAACCACCGGCAAAAGCAACTTCTAACGCTTTACCTAAAGATGTTCTAGCTGCTTGAGTTGTTCTTACATTCGCTTTTGTTGCAACTCTCATTCCAATAAAGCCTGCTAAAGCAGAACATACTGCCCCAACAATAAATGATACTGCTACCATACCATTTGAGCCAATTTCATTTGAGCCTTTAAAATATAATAATATGGCAACCGCGAATACAAAGATTGCCAATACTTTGTACTCAGCTTTTAAAAACGACATTGCTCCATCAGCAATGTGTTTCGCAATTTTTGACATTTTTTCATTTCCTTTGTCTTGCTTTGTAACCCATGTGTTTTTAAAAAAAACAAACACAAGTGCCAATACGCCAAACAAAGGCAAATAATTCACGATTAATTCCATTTTTTAATGTAAGATTTAGTTAATTAATATTTGAAGTGGGCTAAAATAGTAAAATACAAGTGATAAAAAAAACCACCTTTTGATTTAAAAGATGGTTTAATGAATTCATTGTATATGATTTACAAACTTATATTGTAAATGTTCTTTTCTTTTTATGCTCACTATTTTCATAGCGCTCTATACTTGTATTTAAAATTTCATAGGCTTCGGCAGCATCACCCCAACCACCAACATCAACTTTCTTTTTTTCTAAATCTTTATAAACTTGAAAGAAATGCTCTATTTCTCTTACTTGGTGTGGGTTCATATCTGAAATATCTTTTAAATTATTCCAAATTGGATCAGATACTGGCACACAAATTAATTTTTCATCAGGACCTTTTTCATCTGTCATATGAAACACTCCAATAGTTTTTACTTCCATAACACACATTGGAAACGTTGGTTCACTTCCTAAAACTAAAACATCTAATGGATCTTTGTCTAAAGCCAAAGTTTCAGGAATAAATCCGTAATCTCCAGGATACATCATAGATGAAAACAACATTCTATCAAAACGTATTTTATGTAAAGTAAAATCATATTCATATTTGTTTCTACTTCCTTTTGGAATTTCAATTAATACATCAAATGTGTTTCTTAGTTTAATAGCCATATCTTATTTTTTTTATTTTGGCAAAAATACAAAATTCATAATGGAATACCACTACTAGTATTTTTTTTTTAGAAATGAATGCCAACAGCTGCTTTTATTGTGAAATTATTTGAGTTTGGAGCATCTCTATAATTTCCTCTCCAGTTAAAATCTATCCTTAACACTTTAAAAATATTTCCAACCCCAACACTATATTCATAATACATTTTAGTTGGAGCAACGTATGTAATATTTGACGCATTTAAAGCAATGTTTTCATCTGAAATTGATCCCCAAACAGCTTTTACTCCAACCAATTCACGCCAATTTAATTTTCGAAACAATGGAATTCTTGAGAAAAACCGTCCGTTAAAATTGTGATCTATATGAATTGAAGCATAAGTATCGGTTACAAATTCATAATAATCTAGCAAAGAATATGTATTTTCAATGGTAGTATAAGACTGGTTACCAGGCACAACGCTCAACAAACCAAGAGGTACTTCTCCAAAAATTTTTCCAACTTCAAAAGTGGTAAACATTCTTCCAAAACCACCAATTAGTATTGGCTGACGATAATAAAATTGTAATTTTTGATAATCAAAATCGCTATGAAAAACGCCTTTAACTCCCTGTGAATAATTTAAAAATAATGTTGTGTAAGTACTTGAAACTTCATTTCGCTCCACACCCCATCCAATGGTTTTTCTATTTGGTGTGTAGTTAATTGAAAAATCTATTTCTGATTGAATTGTTTCATAGTTTTTAATTCCATTTTCTTTATCAACCCACCAATCTAAATTAAATGTTTCTGGAGAAGCAGATTTTAAAGTTCGGTATGATGTGCCAATTCTAAAATTTAAATTCTTTCTGGGCTCAATAGACATATAGAAATTAGATAAATTTATAGATGTTAATTTACTATTATCGCCACTTGCAAAAATGGCTGATGAAGCAAAACTTCTTCCTAAAATATCGTTAGTTGTTGTTAAACTAACCCCTATTTGCTCAACATCTCTTCTGTTTCCTCCACCAATTGTAAATCTACTTCTTGGTTCTAACATCCATTTTCCTGAGACTCCGTATTTAAATTGAGTATCTTTAAAACCGTACGCTAAATAAGACTGGATACGCCATTTATCATTTGGACCAAAATAAGTTCTTCCTCCAACTCTCAAACGGAATCCTTCAACATCGTTCACTCCAAAAGTTGAATAAATTGGTCCGTAATCAAAATTATTAAATTCCACATATCCTGAACCAATAATTGACATTAAATCGTACAAGCGTTTGAATTTCGGAACCGTTTTTAAAGTATCTATTAGTTTATATATTCCCTGCTCATTTTCACTCAATTTTTCCTGACGGTTTTTATTCCAAAAATCGGCTCCTTTATTGTAAATTGCTTCATCGTATGCGTCAACTACTTCCTTGTAAAATTTATCTGTTTTAGGTTCATCAAAAACATAGTCTTTAAACATCGTTGTTCGTTTTCCATATACTCCTCTTGATGCATCTTTTTTACCAAAACTAAAATCAGACATCATATAATCTTTTTTCAATAAGAAAACAGTATCACTTAACACATGATATTCCTGTTCAATATAAATGTCTTTTACCCAGTTTATATTGGCACTTTTATTTGCTTGCATATTAATTTCTTTCACTGCAAACGTGGTGTCATTAACCCAAAAATCACCTTTAAAAGTTAATTCACCTTTTCTTCTTGGGTAGTACAAGATATTATAACACCATTTATTGTCAATAAAAGCACTATCGGCTAGTACATAATTGTACGATAAAGTTCCTGCTTTTGAAACCGGACTAACAAAACTTTTATCAAATATTTTAATGTAACTACTATAAATATCATATTCTACATACAAATCTTTGATAAAGGCAATAATATTTTGATTGGTGCTAAAACCTGAATTAATATTAGCTACAATATCTTCCCTAACTTTGTTTTTTGTATTGTCACCATAAGTTTGATAAACTGATTCGTTAATAAAAATAGGTAAAAATGTTTTACCCGTAATTCTAGAAGTATCAACACCTTCAAAAATAAACTCTATATTATCAAATAACTTACTATTAATTAAAGCACTATCAATATTATTGATGTCAAATTCTAATTTTTCATATTTTTCATATTGGTATTGGTCAAACATATAAATACCATTTTGACGCTTTTTTTCCCAAACTTTTTCTAAAATGGCAATTGCTGGATTTCCTTTTTTCTTTACTTTTCCACTATAAATATATACTTCTTTTAGTTGTGAAGCTTCTTCTTTTAAAGTAATGACTAGGTTGAAATCTCTACTTTTAACAGGAATTCTTTTAGTTTCGAAACCTAAAAAGGAAACTATGATTTCAGTATAGGTTTTATCGGCTTCTAAATAAAATTTTCCATTTTCATCTGAAACCGTACCTACATTAGAGCCAACAAAAAGGATATTTGTAAAAGGGATGGTTTCATTATTTTCATCCATAACCGATCCACTAATTTTCACCTGCGCAAAAGCAACCGAAAAAATCAGTAAAAATAGAAGATTTAAAAATATTTTCTTTTTTAACATTATGTAATAATAAAAAATTCCTTTCAAGTAAAACTCAAAAGGAACTTATTTTTGCAATTTAATGCCTTTATTTAATATATAATACGTCTTTCACAGCCTTAACAACATCGTTGAAATTCGGTAACCATTCTTCCATTAAAACTGGAGAATAGGCTGCAGGGGTATCAGCTGTGGTAATTCTTCTAATTGGTGCGTCTAAATAATCAAACACATTTTCCTGAACTTGAAAAGTAATTTCAGATGAAATACTTGCAAAAGGCCAAGCTTCTTCTAAAATAACCAATCTATTTGTTTTTTTGACAGAAGTAAAAATAGCTTCAAAATCCATCGGCCTTATAGTTCTCATGTCTATAATTTCACAAGAAATACCTTCTTTTTCAAGTACATCTGCAGCGGCATAAGCTTCTTTTATAATTTTACCAAAAGAAACAATTGTTACATCAGTACCTTCTCTTTTAATATCTGCAACACCAATAGGAATCAAATATTCACCCTCTGGAACTTCCATTTTATCACCATACATTTGCTCTGACTCCATAAAAATAACTGGATCGTTATCTCTAATAGCTGATTTTAACAAACCTTTAGCATCGTAAGGATTAGATGGTACAATTACTTTTAAGCCTGGCGTATTTGCAAACCAGTTTTCAAAAGCTTGGGAATGTGTAGCACCCAATTGACCAGCAGAACCTGTTGGACCTCTAAAAACAATTGGGCAATTTAATTGACCCCCAGACATTTGTCTGATTTTTGCAGCATTATTTATAATTTGATCAATACCAACTAAGGCAAAGTTGAAGGTCATAAACTCTACAATTGGTCTATTCCCATTCATTGCTGCACCTACAGAAATTCCTGCAAAACCTAATTCAGCAATTGGTGAATCAATAACACGTTTAGCCCCAAATTCATCTAACATACCTTTTGATGCTTTATAAGCACCATTATATTCCGCAACTTCTTCACCTATTAAGAAAATAGATTCATCTCGGCGCATTTCTTCGCTCATTGCCTCACAAATAGCTTCTCTAAATTGTATTGTCTTCATTGTATCTTTTTTTTTCGAATTGCAAAAATAAGCATTTCTAATTTTACTATCAAAAAAATTATGATTTATAAAATTTTACTATGCGCGCATAGTATTTTTAAAAAAAAGTAGTATATTCGTAAAAATATACTGTATTTAGCTTTAATTTTACAGTTTAAAACCAAATATACACCAAAATGAAAATATTAGTTTGTATTAGTCACGTACCAGACACGACTTCAAAAATAAATTTTAAAGAAAATGACACACAATTTGACAGTAACGGCGTGCAATTTGTCATAAATCCATATGATGAGTTCGCTTTAACACGAGCCATGTGGTTTAAAGAAAAACAAGGCGCAACAGTTACGGTAATAAACGTTGGTAATATATCAACCGAAGCAACTTTACGCAAAGCATTGGCAATAGGTGCTGATGAAGCAATTAGAGTAAATACTGAGGCAACTGATGGTTTTACAGTAGCAAAAGAATTGGCAGAAGTTGTAAAAAATATTGGATTTGATTTGGTGTTAGCAGGAAAAGAATCTATTGATTATAATGGAGGAATGGTTCCTGGAATGCTCGCAGCTTTATTGGATTTTAATTTTGTAAATGCTTGTATTGGACTTGAAATTGAAGGAAATAACGCTACTGTTTCTCGTGAAATTGATGGTGGAAAAGAAATTTTATCATGCAATCTACCTTTAATTATTGCGGGGCAAAAAGGTTTGGTTGAAGAAAAAGATTTACGAATTCCAAATATGCGTGGTATTATGATGGCACGTCAAAAAAAATTAACTGTTGTTGAACCTACACAAAGCGATTCAGCAACTACTTCAGCTTCATTTGAAAAACCAGCAGCAAAATCAGCTTGTAAATTAGTTGATAATGTAGATGATCTTATCAATTTATTACACAACGAAGCCAAAGTAATATAAGTATTGAAAATTCAATAATTAACAGCTTAAATAAAAAACACAAACATTTTAAAATCAAATTTTAGCTCTTAAAAAATCTAAAACCCAACCTCTAAAATCTAAAAATATATGTCAGTATTAGTTTTTGCCGAAACCTCGGAAGGAAAATTTAAGAAATCAGCTTTTGAAGCAACTTCATATGGGGTAAAAATTGCTGAACAATTAGGAACTACCTTAGTAGTACTTACCATAAATTCAAATGAACCTAGTTTGTTATATAATTATGGTGCTGAAAAAGTTTTAAGTGTTTCAAATGAAAACCTAAAAACTTTTAATGCAAAAGTTGTTGCAAATGTTATTAAACAAGCTACTGAGAAAGAAAATTCACAAATTGTAATTATAGATTCAAATACAAATGGATTGTATATAGCTCCACTTGTGGCTGTTAATTTAAATGCTGGTTTGGCAAGTAATGTTGTAGCATTACCAAGTTCCATTAAACCTTTTACAGTAAAAAGAAAAGCATTTTCAAGCAAAGCGTTTAACCATTGCATCATCAATACCAATGTTAAAATAATTGGATTGTCAAAAAATTCATTTGGTCTTGTAGAAAATTTAGTTGCTGGAAATGTTGAAACTTTTTCACCTTCAATAATTGAAAGCAATTTAAATTCAGAAAAAATTGAACAAACAACAGGAAAAGTAACCATTGCTGATGCCGATATTGTAGTTTCTGCAGGAAGAGGTTTAAAAGGTCCTGAAAACTGGGGAATGATTGAAGAATTGGCCGCCGTTTTAGGTGCAGCTACTGCTTGTTCTAAACCCGTTTCCGATTTAGGCTGGAGACCTCATGGTGAACATGTTGGTCAAACTGGGAAGCCCGTAGCTTCAAATTTATATATTGCAATTGGTATTTCAGGGGCTATTCAGCATTTAGCAGGTATCAATTCATCAAAAGTTAAAGTAGTTATTAACACTGATGCAGAAGCTCCTTTCTTTAAAGCTGCTGATTATGGTATAGTTGGCGATGCTTTTGAAGTTGTTCCTAAATTAATTGAAAAGTTAAAAGAATTTAAGGCTAATAACGCATAATTTTATTAAATTGTGCCTCTTAAAAGGCTATCTAATTATTGGATATAAAGTCCTTTGATTAGTTAGCCTTTTTTGTTAATTTTAAAGTATGAGTTTAGTTCGCCTGAATATTAAAGGAATATCTTATAGTCAAACACAAAGCGGAGCATATGCTTTGGTTTTAAGTGAAGTAAATGGCTCCAGAACATTGCCAATTGTAATTGGTGCTTTTGAAGCCCAATCGATTGCTATTGCTTTGGAAAAAGAAATAAAACCTCCTCGCCCACTAACCCACGATTTATTTAAAAGTTTTGCTGATAGATTCCAAATTGTGATTAAACAAGTAATTATTCATAAATTGGTTGATGGTGTTTTTTATTCAAGTTTAATTTGCGAACGCGATAATATTGAAGAAATTATTGACACTAGAACTTCAGATGCAATTGCTTTAGCAACACGCTTTAACGCACCAATTTTTACTTATGAAAACATTTTAGATAAAGCAGGAATTTATTTAAAATTGAAAGATGAATTAACTGATGAAAAGGGAAAAACAGACCTTGATGAATTGATTGAAAAGCCAAAACCAGAAAAAAAATCTACTTACTCTAAAGACAATTTAAAACAATTAAACGAAAAACTTGAAAAAGCTGTTTTAGATGAAGATTATGAATTGGCAGCAAAAATTAGAGATGAAATCAACAAACGTTCTTCCAAATAATATAAAAAAACATGATAAAAAAATTAAGTTTAACTACACTATTCTTTTTTAGTGTTTTATTTATAAATGCACAAGAAACAGTTCCAACCCCATTAATCGACAATCAAGGTTTTTCTTTAAACTCCATTTTAAGAGGTGTTTTAGGAATGGTTTCTTTATTGGTAATCGCCTATTTATTCAGCAGTAACCGAAAAGCCATTAACTGGAAAACAGTGGGTGCTGGTTTAAGTGCTCAATTATTAATTGCAATTGGTGTTTTAAAAATTCCTTTTATTCAGGCAATATTTGAATTTGTTGGTGGAATTTTTACTAATATTTTAGATTACACAGCAGCAGGAAGTGAATTTTTGTTTGGTGGTTTAATGAATATTGAATCGTACGGATTTATATTTGTTTTTCAAATTCTACCAACCATTATTTTCTTTTCAGCTTTAACTTCTTTGCTATTTTATTTAGGAGTTATCCAAATAATTGTAAAAGGATTGGCATTGCTTCTAACTAAACTATTGAAAATTTCAGGTGCTGAAAGTTTATCAGTTGCAGGAAATATTTTCTTAGGTCAAACAGAAGCCCCCTTAATGATTAAAGCTTATTTGGAAAGGATGAACCGTTCAGAAATATTGTTGGTTATGATTGGTGGTATGGCAACGGTAGCAGGTGGTGTTTTGGCAGCTTATATTGGCTTTTTAGGTGGAAATGATCCTGTTTTAAGACTTCATTACGCAAAACATTTATTAGCTGCATCAGTTATGGCTGCACCTGGAGCTATTGTGATTTCGAAAATGTTATATCCGCAAACCGAAAAAATCAATATGGATGTTGAAGTTTCTCAAGAAAAAATTGGCTCCAATATTTTAGATGCAATTGCAAATGGTACCACTGAAGGATTAAAATTAGCCGCAAATGTTGCCGCAATGTTACTGGTTTTTGTTGCAATAATTGCCATGTTAAATGGCATCTTAGGCTGGGTTGGTGATATTACAAACTTAAATGACTGGATGGTTACTAATACTCCATATCAAAAATTCTCAATAGAAGCTATCTTAGGAACTATATTTTCACCATTAATGTGGTTAATTGGTGTAGCAACAGAAGATATTATGTTAATGGGACAATTGTTAGGTATTAAATTAGCAGCAAGTGAATTTGTTGGTTATATACAACTTGCTGAACTTAAAGATGTAGCTAATTTGACACATTTAACATATAGTAAATCTGTGATAATGGCAACGTACATGTTATGTGGTTTTGCAAATTTCGCCTCTATCGGCATTCAAATTGGAGGTATTGGCTCTTTAGCACCAGGACAAAGAAAAACTTTGTCTGAATTTGGAATCAAAGCCTTAATTGGTGGATCTATTGCATCGTTACTTTCAGCAACTATTGCAGGAATGATTATTGGCTAATCTCTATGTAATTGTTGAATTGAGCAAATTAACACTTACTCATTTAAACGATTAAACGCTTAAACAAATATTTTAAATGAAACAATATTTAGACTTAATAAAACACGTTAGCGAAAACGGAATTTTAAAAGAAGATAGAACGGGAACGGGAACAAAAAGTGTTTTTGGTTATCAAATGCGTTTTGATTTAAGTGAAGGTTTTCCAATGTTAACAACAAAAAAATTACATTTAAAATCTATTATTTATGAATTGCTTTGGTTTTTAAAAGGTGAAACAAATATTGAATATCTAAAAGAGCATGGTGTAAAAATTTGGGATGCCTGGGCTGATGAAAATGGAGATTTAGGACCTGTATACGGACATCAATGGCGTAACTGGAACAGCGAAGGAATTGATCAAATTACTGAAGTAATTGAAACCATAAAAAACAATCCTGATAGTAGAAGAATGATTGTTACAGCTTGGAATCCAAGTGTTTTACCAGATACTTCCGTTTCATTTTCTGAAAATGTAGCCAATGGTAAAGCCGCTTTACCTCCTTGTCATGCTTTTTTTCAATTTTATGTTACTGACGGAAAACTGTCCTGCCAATTATACCAGCGCAGTGCCGACATATTTTTAGGTGTACCATTTAATATTGCTTCTTACGCTTTGCTAACTTTAATGATGGCACAAGTCTGCAATTTAAAACCTGGAGATTTTATTCACACTTTTGGCGATGCTCATATTTATAGCAATCATAGTGAACAAATTGATTTACAACTCTCTAGAAATCCAAAAGAATTACCTCAAATGGAAATAAATACAGCTGTGAAAAACATCTTCGATTTTAAGTTTGAAGATTTCACCTTAGTTGGTTACAATCCGCATCCACATATTAAAGGTGCTGTTGCTGTTTAAATCTCAAGCAACATTAAAAATATTTATATTGATTTTTATAAAGTTCGTTATTAAGGAAAATTAAGAATTCTTTAAGCATATCTTAGACAAAAATTCAATAACTTTAATGTCCATAATTAAATTCAAAAAAATGCAAGATCTAGTTTTAAAAGAAAAAATTATTGAAAGAATTAACAAAATAGAAGATGTTAATATTTTAAAATCTATTGAGTTTTTTTTCAACACATCGGATGAAGAAATTGCCAAGTTTTTAAGTGTGGCCATTGAGCAATACAAAAACACCTCTGAAAACGAAACCAAAGATTATACAGATTATATCAAAGAGTGGGTTAAAAGTATGTAATGTCAACATTTGCTATGAAAAAACTTTTTACACTATTTTTTATTTGTATCTCTGCAATAGGGAATTCACAAGAGAATAAGGATATTATAAGCCAATGGGAAAAATTCACAAACCCTAGTTTAGATAATTTTTATTCTAATCATTTTAAACAATTCCTATCTCAAGATTTAGTTTTGAATGCAGATTTATCTAAAAGAAAAAAAGCAGTCATTTTATATTTTAATTTAAATAAAAAAAATATTATTATTGATATTAGTACAAATTCAGATAATATAACGCTCAACAACGCTATTATTAATGCCTTCAAACTTATTTCATTAGAGGAATTAGATATTCCAGAAAAGTCAGAATTACACAACTATTCTCTTCAAATTATTTCAAAAGAAAATGACATTCCTGTAATAAAATGTAGTTCAATTGTACTTTATATGTTAAACCCTGTAATAAAAGGTTGCCAACAAAAGAATGAAACTTTTAAATCATCTCAAAAATGTATCAATACAACAATAGCAACTTATATAATTAATAATTTTGACATCAATATTGCAAAAAGATCTGGCGCTACAGGAACTATTAAAATTTTTGCAATGTTTGAAATAAATAAAGACACTAAAAAAATTGACAACATAAAAGTTAAAGCCCCAAATGAAGCTTTAGAATTTGAAACCAGAAGAGTATTGTATTATTTTCCTGAAGTAGATTCGCCCGGATATTTATTAGGAGAACCTACAAACATTAAATATTCATTACCTCTTAAATTAGTAATAAAATAATTTCTTAAAAAAACTATTATGAACGATCAATTCGAATTATACGAATACGCCAGAAAACGTCAAAAACAAAAAAAAAGACTGTATACTCATTTTATAGTATTTTTAATTGGCTCTGTCTTTTTAATTTTAATAAATAAAGTTCTGAATGTTGGAGATCAGTTTGATTGGTTTATGTGGGCAATTACTGCTTGGTTATTTTTATTTTGCATTCATTTTGTAAATGTTTTTGTTACTCATAAATTTATGGACGAAACATGGAAACGCAAGCAAATTGAGAAATTGGTAGTAAAACAAGAGCTAAAAATTAAAGAATTAGCTAAAAAAGTAGAAAAAGAAACACAACTAAAAATAGAAAACGAAACTACTGATACCGAATTAAATCAGTCAGAAACTTCAACAAAAAAAGGAACAGAAGAATGATTACAATTATTGCAGCGATTGCAAAAAATAATGCTTTAGGAAAAGACAACCAGTTAATTTGGTATTTACCTGCCGATTTAAAACGTTTCAAAAAAATTACTTTAGGTCATCATATTATTATGGGACGTAAAACTTTTGAATCGTTAGGAAAACCTTTGCCAAACAGAACAACTATTATTATTACCCGAAATAAAAACTACACACAACACGGGTGTATTGTTGTAAACTCTTTAAATGAAGCCGTTGAAGCGGCAAAAGAAGATGACAATCCGTATATTTTAGGAGGCGCAGAAATTTACAAACAGGCTTTAAATATTGCCGACAAATTAGACCTGACTTTTGTTCACCAAAACTTTGAAGCAGATGTTTTTTTTCCAGAAATTGATTTTAATATTTGGAAAGAAGCTTCGAGAGAAGATTTTAAGTCGGATGAAAAAAATAAATTCAATTATAGTTTTGTTACCTATTTAAGAAAATGAAAAGAGGTCTTTTTAAAAGACCTCTTTTACAAACCAAACTTAAGTAATATATGAAATTACTATTTTTCTATTTTTATTTGCTCCATAAAAACTCGGTTGTCACTTGCCAACACTAATTTATACGACCCTTTCTTTAAAGATTTAACATTCAATACTTTACCCAAAGTAGCTGTTCCAGATATTGTTTCGTTAAACAATACATTTTCACTCTCATCAACTAAAGAAATTGTTAACGATTCATTTTTCAAAGCTATTTTTGAAATAAAAACCAAATCGTTATCTCTTCTAACAATAGGTTTAAAATAAACAACTTCAATTTCATTGTTAAATTTCACTTCTTTTGAAGTTACCTTAAAAGGCATTAATTTAATTTTTGTGTAACCTTCAATTTCAAAGAAATAATCACCCGTTGGTAAGGTTTCAATATCGTATTTTTTAGAAAATTTCGAACCCTTATAATTTTCCGAATATAAAACCTGTCCCTTTAAATCTTTTACACTTATTACCAATTCCCCATCAAAATTTTGAAGCTCTAAATCAATTAATTTTGAATTAATAACCGTAACTTTAATATTGTCATCATTATCAGATGCTTTTGCTACCATTGCAAAACATATCATTGTAACCAGTAAACCTTTTTTTAATAAATTTTTCATAATTAGATGTTTTTAATATTAGAATGAAGCAAATGTAAGTCGCCTTTTCAATGTAAAAAACAGCAAGTTTTTCATATTTATATATTATTTTAACCTTTGAATTGACGCAAATAGCTGCTAAGGTTAATTTAGCACATATAAATGTGAATTCAATATAGAAACCTTGGTATAATATTTATACTTTTGTATAAACTTAAGGCGTTATGAGAAATACAAAACCTGCATTTGAAAAAATTGTACCAGAATTCGGAAAATCACTTCTAGTAAAACAGCACAACGAAATTGTTGAGAATAATTTACCATTTTGGCATTTTCACCCCGAACTTGAATTGGTATATGTCAATAAAGGAAAAGGGAAAAGGCATATTGGAAGTCATTTATCCTATTTTGATAACAGTCAGTTAATATTAATAGGTGCTAATTTACCACATAGCGGATTTACAGACAGGTTTACTACCAACGGAAAAGAAACCTTAATACAATTTAAAGAAGCGTTTTTAGGCGATAATTTTTTTAACATTCCTGAAATGCATAAAGTTAAAAACTTATTTGCAAAAGCAAAAAAAGGACTTTTATTTAATATTGAAACAAAACAACTTGTGGGGCCAAAAATTGAAGCCTTGATAACATATAATGGTATTGAGCGTATTATTCATTTTTTGGAAATATTAAATGATTTATCGGTTGCCACTAACTATTCATTATTAAACGTTGATGGATTTGCTTTTGAAGTGGAACCCCAAGACAATAATAAAATTGACATCATTTTTAGTCACGTACGAAAAAACTTTACCCAACATATTACATTAGACGAAATATCTGAAAAGGTAAGCATGACGGTTCCTGCGTTTTGCAGATATTTTAAGAAAGTAACTGGGAAAACATTTACACAGTTTGTAAATGAATTTAGAATCGTTCATGCAACAAAATTATTGGCTGAAAATCCAACAAGTATTAATGATATTTGTTTTGAAAGTGGTTTTAATAACTTTTCTCATTTCAATAAATTATTTAAAAAATTTACAGGTAAAAGTCCGTTGAAATATAGAAATGAAATGAAGCAACTTGTGGGTGAAAAATAAAAAAAATGAGATCTAATAAAAGACCTCATTTCCAAACTTAATTAATATATAATAACCGCTTATTATGTATTTATTATGTAACCAAACATAGTTCAAATGTACACTAGTTTATTTGGTTAAATAACACCATATTTGTCAGATTTCTATCTTATTTTAACTTCCAAACAATTGCAATTAAAATAGAATATAAATCCACTAAAATTTTACCATCTTATAGAATTGTTTAAATTTATAACTTGAATTAATTTTAATATTTAGCTATTCCAGAAATGAAATTTACAAAAATATCCAACTTTTTATTCGTTATCACTTTTTTTGCATCAATAACTACAAGCGCTCAAAACACATGCACTTTAGAAGTTGTTGTTACTGGTTTAAAAAGTACTGAAGGTCAAATTATGATTAGCATCAATAGAGGACCTGAAGGATGGCCTGAAAGCAATTTTCTTGAACAACGATTTATCCCAAAATTTACTGCTCCAAATTTCACCATTGTATTTAAAGATCTTCCCTACGGAAATTATGCTGTTGGATTGCTTCATGATAAAGACAAGAACGGCGAAATGACCAAAAATTTTATTGGAATGCCTAAAGAAGGTTTTGCTTTTTCAAGAGATTATAACGTAGTTTTTAGAGCTCCAAAATATGATGAAGCTAATTTTGAATTAAATTTACCTAAAAAAACAATGACTATTAAAATACAGGATTAATTCAGAATCGTATAGCCTTTTGACACAATAATTTCAGACAATTCAGCATTTACCTGAATTAAAAATTCGCTTTTATACTTGTAATCTTTAAGTATATGGTTTATTCCTTCAACGTACTCATTTACATTTTTCTCAACACGTTTGTAATCGTCGTTTAACAAATTTTTATAAATATTCTTAATTTCTTCGTCTGGTTTGCTTACCAAATCGGCATACGTTATTTCAATTAAATTATTTGAAGGAATGTTTGTTTTGTCTTTTTCATATTTCAAATTAAGCTCTTTATAAACCCACAAAATATCTTTAACCAAAGTATCTTCATCAATATCTTGTAATTGTGTTGCTGGTAAAATACTCTTATAAAAAGCAATGGTAGAACGAATTACTTCATACGGATTTCTATGAATATAAATAAATTTTGCATTCGGATATAATTCTAAAAGCTGAGGAATTCGAGCAGTATGTGGTGGATTTTTTGAAATGAATCGTATGCCTTTTGTATTTATTAAACTTCTGTTTACAAAACGTTTAAAATTATTTTTCCATATTAATTTATCTTCATCACTTATTGTTTTATCAAACAAATATTCGTTTGCTATTTCTCGTGTTTTTTTTGGAAAATACCACCAATTATAAAAACTAAAAGGTATCTCATTATTTAAAGCAAACTCTTCTTCCTGCGGAAAATCAACATGCAAAGAAACATTATCAACAGGGCGTTTATCTGGCATTAAAACTTTCATGAAAAATTTAAACAACCACTGAAAAGAAAAAAGATTGTTAGGGAAAATTGTTTGATACGTAGTTGGATAACCCGTTTCTGGATCAGAACACATTAAATTGTGCAACAAAGTAGTCCCACTTCGCCAATGACCAATAATAAAAACAGGGTCTTTTAAGTTTTTAGGTCTCGATTTTAATGCAAAAACAAGCTTATCAAAAATGCTGAAAAACGATGAAATAGCACTTACCAAACCACTTAAAATCCATTTGGTTTTGTACTTGTTTTCTATGCCATACTTTCTTGAAAGAAAGAGAAATACACTAAATTGAGCACCAGCCAAAGTGGTGATTTTAAACGCAAATTTTTTTTCTACTTTACTCTTCTCCATAAAAACGCAGCACCAAAGCCTTAGATTAGCTTATTTTATATCAATCACATAAGGTAAACGTGCCTGAATACCGCTAATCTCAGAAAATTGTTTTAGTGTTTGATATATTTTATAATTAGCTTCTCCAAATTCCTTTATTAAAATCTCCTCTTTCGTTGAGGCAAACGGAAAACCACTAAATCTATCTTCAAAATCTATTTTATAACTTGGATAATTATGCACGCGATAATCGGTAATTCCAGCCAAACCAGCAGCCTCTATAACGGCTTCTTTTAATCCTCCAAGTTCATCAACCAATCCCTTTTCTTTTGCCTCTACACCACTCCAAACTCGGCCTTGGGCAATTTCATCAACCTGAGCAACCGTCATATTTCTACCTGCAGCTACTCGATCTAAAAATGTAGTATACACAAACTCAACACCTTCTTGGGTAACTGCTCTAAATTCGCTAGTCATTGGTTCAAAAAGGCTGTAATTAGCACCTTTATTTGTACTCACCTGTTCTGCATTAATCCCAATATTATCAGCCAATTTAGTAATATTTGGAATTATGCCATAAACCCCAATAGAACCTGTAATTGTAGTGGGTTCAGCGATAATTTTATTTGCATTACACGCAATGTAATAACCGCCAGATGCTGCAACATCACCCATTGAAACGACTACTGGAAGTTCCTTTTTAGTGATTTCAATTTCTCTCCAAATTAATTCTGAAGAAAGTGCACTTCCTCCTGGAGAATTCACCCTTAAAACAATGGCTTTTACACTATTAGATTTTCGAGCTTCTCTCAGAGCGTTTATTATAAGTTCTTGTCCTATATAATCTTCATCTCCTTTTCCGTAAATAATTTCACCTTGGGCGTAAATAATAGCAATTTTGTCTGATGCCTTTTCAATAACCCTTCCTTTACCTGTTGAAATATAGTCTTTTAAAGTAATGGTATTTAACTTTTTATCTAAATCAATACCACATGCAAGTTTTAATTTATCCTCATATTCATCAATATAAATTGCACCATCCACAAGTTTATTTTCAATAGCTAATTTTGGATTTCGGGCCAATAAACCATCGGCAATTGTATTTAATTCTTCAACCGATATATTTCTACTTTCTGAAATATCTATTAACATTTCATTCCAAATCGATTTTAAAAAAGAAGTTATTTGTTCTCTATTATTAGCACTCATTTCATTTTCTAAAAATGGTTCAACAGCACTTTTATATTTTCCGTGTCTAATAACTTCCATTTTTACACCTGTTTTTTCTTGTAGATTTTTTAAAAACAGCACTTCAGAAGACAAACCTTTAAAATCAATTGCACCAACTGGATTGATAAAAACTGTATCAGCAACAGAGGCTAAATAATAAGCTTTTTGATCATAAATATCAGCATAGGCATTCACAAATTTTCCAGATTCTTTAAACTCTGCTAACTTATTTCTAATTGATTTGGTTTGGGAAATACCTGCATTAACAGATAATGTATTAATGCTAATCCCTTTTATATTATCGTCGTATTTTGCATTTTCTATGGCATTTATAATTTCATTTAGCCCTAACTTTTTATTGTTAGCGCCAAATATCTCGTCAAAAGGATCGTCACTTTTGGGAGCATAATCTTTCACTATTCTATCAAGTTGAATTTCTAAAACAGCGTTTGGTTTTACAATAATTTCCTCATCTTCACTTATGGCTACAACAACCATTATTAGTAAAAATAAAATTAAACCCAACGTAATAAAAGTTCCAATAATTGACGCTAATAAGTTTCTTAAAAAATTCATGTATATATCAAAATTTAAAGTGCAATAAAAAATTACAAATGTTTATAAGTTGAATAGCAAATATAAGTTTTTAAATGATACTTTTCTTTTCTTTGTGTTCACTTTATGCAGATACTAAGAGCTACATATTTATCATTAGGAAGCAATCAAGGAAATAAACTTGAAAACTTGCAACAAGCTGTTGATTTAATTGCTGAAAAAATAGGAATAATTTCCAAAATTTCATCAATATATAAAACGGCTGCGTGGGGTTTTGAAAGCAACGATTTTTACAATATTTGCCTTCAAGTCTCTACTGGTTTAAACCCTGAAAATTTAATTAAAACCATTACTGAAATTGAATTGCTATTAGGAAGAAAAAGGACTTCTGAAAAACAATATAGGGCTCGTACAATTGATATTGACATCTTATTATTTGACAATGAAATCATTTTTTCAAAAGAACTTATTGTTCCACATAAAGAAATGTTAAACCGTAGATTTGTAATGGTTCCTTTGGCTGAAATAGCACCTAATTTATTACATCCTATTGAAAAACAACGCATTGAAATTTGTTTAAAAAATTGTACAGATAACAGCAACATTGAGAACACCTATTTGCAACTAATACGCCCTATTTCACTTTCTGAAAAATACAATTACATAGCTATTGAAGGAAATATTGGTGCAGGAAAAACCACTTTGGCAAGCAAAATTGCTGAGGATTTTAATGCGAAAATTATTTTAGAACGCTTTGCTGACAATCCGTTTTTACCAAAATTTTACGAAGACAACGAGCGTTTTGCTTTTCCGTTAGAAATGAGTTTTTTAGCAGATAGATATCAGCAACTTTCCGATGATTTAGCGCAATTCGACTTATTTAAAAACTTTATAGTTTCAGATTATTATATTTTCAAATCCCTGATTTTTGCCCAAGTAACCTTACAAAAGGAAGAGTATTTTTTATATAGAAAAATGTTTGACATTATGTATAAAGAAATTTCGAAACCAGATATTTACATCTATTTGTATCAAAACACCCCTAGATTGATAGAAAATATTAAAAAACGTGGTAGAGATTATGAACAAAACATTGCGCCTGAATATTTAGATAAAATTCATCAAGGTTATGCTACTTTTATTAAAACAGAAGAACATTTAAATACCTTGATTATTGATGTTTCTGACAAAGATTTTTTAAACAATCCTGAAGATTACAAATACGTAATTGACTTGATTAAAAATGCAGGGTAGATTTTTTGCTGGTTCGCTTTAGACATAGGCTATCTCTAGACTCCGCTCGAGATGGCAACTTCCAACTAAAAAACTACTTCTTCAATTCTAATTTTTCCGCAAAATAATCACAAAAATCGCGCATTGTGGCGCTCATCTTTTCATCGTTGGTAGCACGTTCAAAAGTACCAGCCATTGAAACCAATGTTTGATGAAAAAACTGTTTCATCTCATCAATTGGCATGTCTTTTGTCCACAAATCCATGCGTAAAGTATCTTTTGATTTGGTATCCCAAACTGAAATCATTAAAGCTTTAGCTTCTTCATTAGAAATACCGCCTTCTTCAGCGGTCCAATGTAATTTTTCAGGAACTTTATTTTCATCTAAACCTACGGTAAATTCAATTTTTGAAGTATGTGCTACAGCCATTATTTTTTTGGTTTGTATTTAGAGTTTTTAAAAATTTCTTCAGCATTTGTTTGCAAAAGTTGTTGCAAAGTTACATCATTATTTTTCATATACGAACGTACAATTTGCCAGCCCAACCAAACGCCAATCTTCCCTGGGGATTCCTTATCAATATCAATATAAAATTTTGAAAAAGGCGCATTGGCTACAAAGCGAGTATATAAATCAGCATCGGTACTATACAATAATTTATTTTCAATAAAATATTTCCAAATGGGTTCTTCATTAGAGATAACCCATTCCATACTTTCATTTGAATAACCCATTTTTTGAGCATCAGAAGCATCAGGCAAATAACAATCGAGTTGGTACATTTTTTTCCCTTCATTCACAATCAAATCTATAAATTGCCTGTTGGTACTTGGTATAAAATAAGATTCGCCTATTGCTTTTCCGATATCAACCATTAATTGAAATTTGTCAAAATTTCGAGCCAAATACAAAGGAAAATCTTTGTAAATTTCATCGTTTCCGCCTAAAAACATATCTAATGAAATAAATAAAAAATCTTCAGAATACAATACCTTATTTCGATAGTCTAAATTTGTTATTAAAGTCAATATTTGAGGGAATTGAAATAAAGGATGATAATACTTTATGTGCTTGAACAACATTTCAATTTGAGCTTTTTCATCCTCAAAATCTCCAAAAACAGACTGCGCTTTTTTATACAATATAATTTCCTCTTCATTGTTAATTCTATTCAACCAAATGCTATCTGGGTTTTGAGTTGGAAACAAAAACGGATATGCTGCTTTTATTTCTGGAAGTGTTTCAACATTAGTTTCATAAAATTTTTGGTCAAATCTATCAATTGAAACTGTTACATCAATTCCTGAAACATCCACTGCTTTTTTAGTTTCCTTCTGACAAGAAATTACCGACAATAAAATAATTAGTACGCTTATAAATTTGTTCATTAAATACTATATTTACAATTCTATTTTTAAAACGCTAAAATTACTAAAAAAGTTTAAGTATGAATACTGAAAAAGTTGTTGATTATATTGTTGAGTGGTTAAATGACTATGCAAACAAAGCAAAAGTAAATGGTTTTGTTATTGGAATTTCAGGCGGAATAGATTCTGCTGTTGCTTCCGCTTTATGTGCTAAAACGGGCTTTCCCTTACTTTGCGTAGAAATGCCAATTCATCAAAGTGAAAATCAAGTTGAAAGAGCTTACGATCATATAAGGTGGCTAAAGAAAAATTTTAATGATATTTCAATGAAGCAAGTAAATTTGACGTCTGTTTTCGATAACTTAATTGCGTCGTTTCCACCTGTTGATGATGAAGAACAGCGTTTAATGTCACTAGCTAATACACGAGCAAGACTTAGAATGACTTCATTGTATTATTTTGCTGCACTTCATGGTTATTTAGTTGCTGGTACAGGAAATAAAGTAGAAGATTTTGGTGTTGGCTTTTATACAAAATATGGTGATGGTGGTGTAGATTTAAGTCCTATAGCCGATTTAATGAAATCTGAAGTATATGAGATTGCAAAATATATGGGGATAAATTCGGACATTATAAAAGCACCGCCAACTGATGGACTTTGGGGAGATGATAAAACGGATGAAGATCAAATTGGTGCAAGCTATGACGAACTTGAATGGGCTATGAACCAAGTTGAATTAGGTAAATCTATCGCCAATTTTGAAGGAAGAGAAAAAGAAGTATTTGCCATTTACATTCAACGGAATCGTGCCAACAAACACAAAATGGATCCAATTCCAGTTTGTCTAATTCCAAAAGAATTGAAAGGCTAACAGGCCAATTTTTAAAATGTTAACGTTTATTAATTATTTTAAATCAATCAATAGATTTAATTATGAATAAAATATTAGTGATCATAATAGTTTCAATTATTTTTTCTTCTTGTAAAACAGAAGTGAAATCTAAAGAAAATTTAGTTGCTGAAAAATCATCAGAGATTAAAATTGAAGAAATTAATTACGCTGGCTTGGAATTATTGCTAAATAAAAACAATGATAAAACCTATGTCATTAATTTTTGGGCAACTTGGTGTAAACCTTGTGTAGAAGAATTACCCGCTTTTCAAAAATTACATGAAACATACAAAGATCAAAATGTAGAAGTAATTTTAGTGAGTTTAGATTTTAAAAATCAGGTTGAAACTAGGTTAATTCCATTTATTAAAGAACATAATTTACAACCAAAGGTAGTTTTAATGGTTGATCCCGATCAAAATACATGGATCCCAAAGGTAAGTTCTGAATGGTCTGGTGCTGTTCCAGCGACAATTATTTATAATAAAAACAATCGCAAATTTTATGAACGATCATTTACATACGAATTATTAGAAAATGAATTGATTAATTTTTTAAAAACAGACTAACAAATGAAAATTTTAAAAGCAAGTTTTATTTTAATTGTGTTTACTTTAATAACTGCATTCGGTTTAAAAAACACTTCGGAAGGTTATAAAATTGGAGACAAAGCAACCAATTTTAAATTAAAAAATGTGGATGGAAAAATGGTTTCATTGGCAAATTACGAAAGTGCTAAAGGGTTTATTGTAATTTTTACCTGCAACCACTGTCCGTACTCAATTGCTTATGAAGACAGAATTATTGCATTGGATAAAAAATATAAAACAAAAGGATATCCAGTAATTGCCATCAATCCTAACAATCCTGAAATTTCCAAAGGAGACGATTTTGCTTCAATGCAAAAAAGGGCAAAAGATAAGGGCTTTACATTTCCTTATTTGTTTGATGACGGACAAAAAATTTATCCTCAATACGGAGCAACTAGAACACCACATGTGTTTTTATTAAACAAAGAAAATGGAGCCTTGATTGTTGAATATATTGGCGCGATTGATAACAATTCTCAAGACGCTACTGCTGTAACTGATAAGTATGTTGAAAATGCTGTGGATGCCTTATTGAGTGGTAAAAAGCCTGCTTTGAAGACTACAAAAGCAATTGGCTGTTCTATAAAAGTATAATATTAAGCTAAACAACTCTATTTAAACGCTCAAATAAACGTTGTTTTAACTGGGTGTAATTCACAACAGTTTCAAGTATTTGATCTCGCTCATTTTGATTTATATCAACAATAAGTGAGCTAATTTTTTGTTCAATCAATACACGACGTAAATTATAAATTGCATCAAGTACCATTTTAGAAAGGTCGCTTTCTTTGCTTTTTATAACAATGTTTTTGCGTTCCCAATTGCTAAGCACATGTTTTTCATCGTCCATTAAAATACTAGTTACCAATCGTGAAACTTCAGTATTTGAGTGATTTACCAATGCATCAACAGAGATTGATTCTTCCTGATTGAGTTGAACAATTATTTCATAATAAACTTGTTTAAAAATGGTGTCAGTAAATTCAACTTCGTCATCCTGTAAATTCAAATAAATTTCTTTTGAGACTACATTATTAAACAATTCCTTTTTCAATTTTTTACCATCATTCCCATCAACCATTTCACCTTCAATATAATCTTCAAACACAACTTCTGTATTTCCATACAAAAGCAAAATTTTTATAATTTCTCGCTCGTATTTTTTTAGTTCATTAACTTTCTCAAGCTGTGGTGTTTTTTGAAACTGTGCCGCTTCTGGATATAAAACATCTAAAGGCGGTTCGTTTGGATCAGGTCTGTTATATTGTTGCCTATTTTGAGTAGTTTTGTTTGAAACTTCTCTTTGTGCCTTACTGTTGAGTTGAGCCAGCTCGTTAAATAACACACTTTCAGAAATGTCCATAATTCTAGAACACTCCTGAACATAAACTTCTTGCTGAATTCTATCTGGAATTTTAGAAATACTAACCACAATATCTCTAATTAACCCCGCCTTTTTAACAGGATCATTTTTTGCTTCTTCCATCAATAAGGAGACCTTAAAATTGATGAAATCCTGTGAGTTATTTTTTAAATATTCTTTAAGTTCTTCTTTTGAAACTTTTTTAGCAAAACTATCTGGGTCATCACCATCGGGAAACATAAGAACCTTTACATTCATTCCTTGTTCCAAAATCAAATCGATACCACGAATAGATGCTCTAATTCCGGCTGCATCTCCATCAAAAAGAATGGTAATGTTTTTAGTGAGCCTGTTTACCAAACGAATTTGGCTCTCTGTTAGAGCCGTTCCAGATGATGCCACAACGTTTTCAATACCTGCCTGAGACATTGAAATTACATCGGTATAGCCTTCAACCAAAAAACAATTGTCTTCTTTTGCAATACTTTGTTTTGCATAATGAATACCATATAAAACATTGCTTTTATGGTAAATTTCACTTTCGGGTGAATTTAAATATTTTGCAGCTTTTTTATCATTTATTAAAATTCGTCCACCAAAACCAAGCACTCTCCCACTCATACTATGAATTGGAAATAACACACGACCTTTAAATCGGTCGAATTGTTTTGTTCCGGTTGAAGCAAGAATGTCTTGTTTAACAATGGTAAGCCCTGTAGATTCTAAATATTTCAGGTTGTAACCTTTATTCAAAGCTTCTGAAGTAAAAGCATCCCAGTCATTTAAAGCATAACCCAATTGAAATTTTTTGATGGTTTCATTGGAAAATCCTCTTTCTTTAAAATAACTTAAACCAATGGCTTTGCCTTGCTCATCTTCCAATAAAATTTTATGAAAATAACCGCTTGCATATTCTGAAACCAAATACATACTCTCACGTTCATCAGCATGTTGCTTTTGCTCATCAGTTTGTTCAATCTCGTCAATTTCAATATTGTACTTTTTTGCTAAATAACGAATGGCCTCAGGATAAGAATAATGTTCATGTTCCATTAAAAATGAAACGGCATTACCTCCTTTTCCAGTACTAAAATCTTTCCAGATTCCTTTAACCGGTGACACCATAAAGGAAGGTGAGCGTTCATCTGAAAATGGACTCAATCCTTTAAAATTGCTTCCTGCTTTTTTTAATTGAACAAATTCGCCAATAACCTCCTCAACACGAGCAGTTTCAAAAACACGATCTATGGTAGTTCTGGAAATCAATTTTATTAATTGGTTTTAATTTTAAGTTTTCTAAATTACAAATTTTAGATAAAAAAATCACCCTTTAATAGACAAAGGGTGATTAAATTTTATCTGTACATTTATTTGATGCTAAGAAACTGCTTTCAACCTTTTCAACGTAGATTTGTTGATTTTATCTTCAGCATATTTTTCGTTAATCATTAATTCATTTTCATCAGTGCCAGGTAATTCAAACATGGCATCAGTTAAAATAGCTTCACAAAGTGAACGCAATCCACGGGCACCTAACTTATATTCAACAGCTTTATCAACTATATAATTCAATGCTTTTTCATTGATTGAAAAGTCAATTCCATCCATTTTAAACAACTTTTTATATTGCTTAATAATGGAATTTTTTGGTTCGGTTAAAATGGCTCTTAAAGTTTCAGCATCTAAAGGATCCATATGTGTTAAAACAGGTAAGCGTCCAATAATTTCAGGAATCAATCCAAAAGTTTTTAAGTCACTTGGAATAATATACTGTAATAAATTTCCTTCATCAACTTTATCTTCCTTTATAGAAGCACTGTAACCAACTGCCTGGCGATTCAAACGCTTTCCAATTACTTTATCTATACCTGAAAAAGCGCCACCAGCAATAAACAATACGTCTTTTGTATTGACTTCAATAAATTTTTGATCTGGGTGTTTTCTTCCTCCTTTTGGCGGAACATTTACAACAGAGCCTTCTAATAATTTAAGTAAAGCTTGTTGAACACCTTCACCAGAAACATCTCTTGTGATAGAAGGATTATCACCTTTGCGAGCAATTTTATCAATTTCATCAATAAAAACAATACCTCTTTCAGCCTTTTCTACATTGTAATCTGCTGCTTGTAACAAACGCGTTAAAATAGTTTCAACATCTTCTCCAACATAACCAGCTTCTGTTAAAACTGTGGCATCAACTATACAAAAAGGAACATTCAACATTCTTGCAATGGTACGTGCTATTAATGTTTTTCCAGTACCTGTATCTCCAACTATAATTATATTACTTTTTTCAATTTCAACAACATCCTCTTTATCTTTTGATGCAGGTTGCAACAACCTTTTATAATGATTGTAAACAGCTACAGACATTACTTTTTTTGCTTGATCTTGACCAATCATATATTGATCAATAAAAGCTTTTATTTCTTTTGGTTTTTTTACTATTAATTCTGCAGAAATTGAGGTAGAACTGCTATCTGCAATTTCTTCCATCACAATTCCGTGCGCCTGTTCTATACATTTATCACAAATATGCGCATCTAAACCTGCAATTAATAAATCCGTTTCTGGTTTTTTTCTACCACAAAACGAACATTCTAAAACTTCATCTTTCGCCATTCTTAAAGGTTTAAGTTAATAGTAACTTGAATTTATTTTCTAATTAACACTTCATCAATCATTCCGTAAGCTTTTGCTTCTTCGGCTTTCATCCAGTAATCACGATCAGAATCCGCGTGCACTTTTTCCATTGTTTGTCCTGAATGTTTAGAGATAATTTCATACAATTCATTTTTCAATTTCATAATTTCACGAGCTGTAATTTCAATATCACTTGCTTGTCCTTGTGCACCACCTAGAGGCTGGTGAATCATTACACGTGAATGTGGCAAAGCTGAACGTTTTCCTTTTTCACCTGCACACATTAAAACTGCACCCATTGATGCTGCCATACCTGTACAAATTGTTGCAACTTCTGGCTTTATAAACTGCATAGTATCATAAATTCCCAATCCTGCATAAACACCACCTCCTGGAGAATTTATATAAATTGAAATATCTTTTGAATTGTCTACACTTTCTAGAAACAATAGTTGAGCTTGTATAATATTAGCAACATAATCGTCAATTGCTGTTCCTAAAAATATAATTCTATCCATCATTAAGCGCGAAAACACATCCATTTGTGCAACGTTTAACTGACGTTCTTCAATAATATAAGGTGTAACGCTACTTACTATTTTATCATAGTGTAAGCTGCTAATTCCTTGTTGCTTTGTTGCAAATTTTTTAAATTCTTTTCCGTAATCCATTTTACAGTTTTTTATTTATTAAGGCTGTAAAGATAAGAAGTATTCGTGAATTAAAAAGGCTATTGCAATTTATGTGTATTTAGACTCATTAAAAATAGTGAATAACCTATAAATTTGTTATAATAATACTATGCGCGCATAGTATTATTTTGTACATTTGATATGCAAATTTGAAATAAAAAACAACAATAAAACAACACACAATGAAATCTAAAATAGTAGTACTCGCATTATTTATTTTTACAATAAATATTTATGGTCAAAATTTTGAAAATGGAACCATTATAACCAAGCGTTATGATACAATTGCCAATGTTAAAATTGAAAAATTTAACGACGCAAAAAGTTTAGTTCATATTGAATATATTGACAATGAAGGAAATACTCAAAAACCAGATATAGAAACTGTTAAATATTACACAAGAGGCAATGAAAAATTTGTCAGAATTTATTACGACTGTGAAATGATATTAGTGAAGGCTGTTGAAACAGGAAGAAAAGTAAACTTATATGAAAGAGATTACGATGGAAGCAAAACCTATTATATTGAAAAAGTATATGACGAATTGATTAAAGTACCTTCATCAAGCAATAAATTTTCAAAAGAAATTGGTGAATTTTTAATTGATAATGCAACGCTTTCATCAGACATAAAAGATAAAAAAATTACTGACATCAAAGAAGTTGTTAGTCTTTATAACGAAATTTAGTAATTTGGATTTAATTAAAAAGTCCGTTGACTCTTCTCAACGGACTTTTTTTATGCTCTTTTCTTAGTTTTAGGTATATTTGAAATCTCAAATCTAAATTATAATGAAAACCCGCTATAAATTTACCTTTCTATTTTTACTTTTTGTTGCAATAATTCAGGCACAAACAACCCACGAACAACTTAGTGCATTAAATATTGAACATTATAAATTGTCTATTGAATTGAATGATGAAAACAACAACATCAAAGCTTCAATGGAAGTTTCAATGCGCTTTATGAAAAATATAGCAACCTTTGACCTTGATTTCGTTGAGCAAGACGCTTCAACAGGAGAGGGAATGAAAGTAGATTCTATTTATCAAAATAACATACCCGTTGCTTTTGAACAACAAAATAATAAACTTACAATTACACCAAAACACATTTTCCCAAACCTAAAGTACACTTTCACAATTAAATATAGTGGTATTCCAAAGACAGGATTAATTATTAGAAAAAATAGCTTTGGAGATCGTACTATTTTTGGTGATAACTGGCCAAATAGAGCGCATAACTGGTTTCCTTGCATTGATCATCCGTTTGACAAAGCAACCGTTGAATATATTGTAAAAGCACCCAAACATTATCAGGTTATTGCCAACGGAATTTTGGTTAAAGAAACTGTTCTAAAAAATAACTTAAAACAAACACACTACAAAACAAATATTCCATTACCAACAAAAGTAATGGTAATAGGAGTGGCAAATTTTGAAGTGCAACAGTTAGGTGAAACACATAATATTCCTGTTACAAGTTGGGTTTATCCACAAGCTAAGGAGCAAGGCTTTCATGACTTTTCAAATGGTAAAGAAATTTTAGATTTCTTTATTGAAACCATAGGCGAATTTCCTTTTGAAAAATTGGCTAACGTGCAATCTACCACACAATACGGTGGTATGGAAAATGCTAGTGCTATTTTTTATCACGAAAAATCAATTACTGGCGAAGGCAAAATTGATCCTTTAATGGCGCACGAAATTGCACATCAATGGTTTGGAGATTCTGCTTCAGAAATTGACTGGCCTCATATTTGGTTAAGCGAAGGATTTGCAACTTATTTTGCCGATTTGTATGTTCAAAAATCTAAAGGAGATTCTGTATTTCAAAGAAGAATGGTCAATGAGAGAAAAAAGGTTTTTGATTTCTACAAAAAACAACAAACACCAATTGTTGATACCAGAACAACCAATTTAGTAGATTTATTAAATCCAAACAGTTATGAAAAAGGTGCCTGGGTTTTGCATATGCTAAGAAAAGAATTAGGAAGTGATGTATTTTTCAAAGGCATTAAAACTTATTACAATTCTTACAAATTCAGCAATGCTTCAACATTAGATTTTAAAAATGTTATGGAAAAAACATCTGATAAAAATTTAGATGTGTTTTTTAAGCAATGGTTAATGAAGTCTGAATATCCTGTTTTAAAATCGAATTGGATTTATTACAATAATAAAGTACGACTCATGTTAGAGCAAACACAAGGAACTGCTTATGAATTTCCACTAGATGTTGAACTTATTTATACCGATGGTTCTTCTGAAATTAAAACAATTAGAGTTACTTATAAAACGGAACCATTTGTAATTGAATGTAGCGGAGAAGTAAAAGAATTAAATTTTGACCCAAATAATTGGCTGTTGTTTGAAATGTCTACAGAATAATTTTTGAAGACAACTGCCTTCTCAAATTAAAAAATGAATTCTGATTTTTAAGCTTATCTTTGCCAAAAACTACAAGTAATGAACTTTTCCGATTTAAACATAAACCGCTTTTTGTTAGATGCCCTTGATGAAATGGGTTTTAGCACACCTACACCAATTCAGGAAAAAGCATTTCCCGAAATTATGAGTGGTAAAGATTTAATTGGAATCGCACAAACAGGAACCGGAAAAACTTTTGCTTACTTATTGCCAATTTTACGTCAGCTTACATTTTCAAAACAAAAACATCCACGTGTGTTAATTGTAGTACCTACCCGTGAATTGGTTGTGCAGGTTGTTGCTGAAATTGAAAGTTTAACGCCTTATATAAATGTAAGATTTGCAGGTGTTTACGGCGGAACCAATTTAAACAAACAAAAACAACTGGTTTTTGAAGGACAAGATATTTTGGTTGCTACACCTGGTCGTTTATTAGATTTGGCTTTGGATGGGATTTTAAAACTAAAATACATTCAAAAATTAGTAATTGATGAAGTTGATGAAATGATGAATCTTGGTTTTAGACCTCAATTGATTACTTTGCTAGATTTATTGCCAAAAAACAGGCAAAGTATTATGTTTTCTGCCACTTTAACTAAAGAGGTTGCTTCTATTTTAGATCAGTTTTTTAAATCCCCAATAAAAATTGAAATTGCTGCAAGCGGAAGTCCGTTAGATACCATTAAACAATTGGCCTACCCAATACCTAATTTTTATACAAAAGTTAACTTTTTAGTAGATTTATTAAAGGATAAAGAAACCTTTAACAAAGTTTTAGTGTTTGTAAAAAACAAAAAACAAGCCAATATTTTATATGAAGAATTAGAAATTTTATTACCCGGTGAAACAGATGTTATTCATTCAAATAAAACTCAAAATTACCGTTTACGCTCTGTAAAAAACTTTGAAATGGGCTTTTTTAAAGTCTTAATTGCAACCGATATTATTGCCCGTGGATTAGATCTAACAGATGTAACACACGTTATAAATTTCGACATTCCTAATGAGCCTGAAAATTATATTCATAGAATTGGTAGAACCGGTAGAGCTGAACAGGAAGGGATCGCTATTTCATTTTTTACTGAAGAAGAAGCCGATTTTTTAGGTGAAATTGAATTGTTGATGAACCGGGAAATTGAAGTTTTAGATTTACCAGAAGTCATTGAAATTTCTTCTCAATTAATTGATGAAGAAATGACTAAAGAAGCTCCTGAAAAAGTTGTAAAGCGAACCATTGCTGAACCAACCGGACCTGCATTTCACGAGAAAAAAGAAAAAAATTCTCGTGTGAATTTAGGAGGTTCTTATAGAAGAGAAATTGCCAAAAAATACAAAAAACCTAAAACCAGAGGGCAAAAGCGTAAGTAATTTATACTCATAAAAAAACTCCTTAAATTTAAGGAGTTTTTTTATGAATGTACTTTATTTTTTATTTGTATACTTCTTTTACAAATTCTTCATAGTTTACTTCTTTTTCTTTAAAAGTAATGTTCTCTTTGTAGAAAGTCAACAA
>BS_KBA_SWE02_21mDRAFT_10000053_pt1 | contig 36458 bp, 30 predicted proteins | sample BalSeasSWE02_21m_FD_9196 | JGI IMG/M metagenome (IMG submission 9196)
AGATATCTTTATACCAAGTGCTCCAATAGTCCAATCAAAATAATCAAACTCAAGAGCACGTGTATATAACCTGATTTTTGAATTTTGACCGGAAACAACTAAAATGCTCCCACTGAAAAGCATGCTTATTATCAAAGCAAAAACCACCATTTCAAACCTTATTAACAAACGAGATAACATTTTTTGATTATACCCTGTGCAAATCTCCATTAAATAAAAGAACCCGGAAATTGCATCAACGGTGAGATATCACCGACTCTGTAAAGTCCAGGTTCTTTAGAGAATTTTACTTTCTTATTTAGTCTTTAGATATTCATCAATTGCAATTGCAGCCTTATGACCTGCAACCATAGCAGTTACCACCAAATCTGGACCAGTGACGCCATCGCCACCTGCAAAAACACCTTCCCGAGTTGTTGCACCAGTTTCTTTATCAACAACAGTGATTAAACCCCAATCGTGAGTTTCCAAACCCTCAGTAGTTTTTCCTATTGTCGGATCAGGCCAATATCCCAAAGCATTAATTGCCGTATCCACTGCAACGGAAAAATTTGACCCTTCTACAGGAACCGGTTTTCTACGTCCCTTGGCATCGGGTTCACCTAATTGCATTTCAAGACATTCGATGGCTGCTAATCGCCCATCTTCACCTGCTATAAATTTAACTGGCTGTGTCAGAAAGTGATACTGAGCACCTTCCTCTTTGGCCATATGCCGGTCTTTCGCTCCGCCTGGCATTTCTTTCTCGGTTCGGCGATATAAGCAGGTAACCTGGTCGGCACCCATGCGCAACGCAGTCCGCAAACAATCTGAGGCTGTATCGCCACCGCCAATTACGGCTACGCGCTTACCAATCGCAGGGCGTTCACGTTTATCTTCAGGCAATAGATCAATATCTGTATTAGCCCGGATTAGAAAGTCGGTGCCTTCGTAGACTCCAGGCAAGTCTTCACCTGGAATCTCCATTTTTGCATCAATCCCGGTTCCATTGCCAACAAAAACAGCATCAAATCCTTCTTTTTGGAATAAATCATCTATGGTTATGTCTCTTCCAATGAATGTATTCCCTACGAATTTTGCACCTGCTTGCTCGTAATCTTCCCATCGACAAAAGACAACTTCTTTAGATAGCTTGAAATTAGGTATCCCATATATCATCAATCCACCAGGAGCAGGTTTTGCATCATAAAGTGTAACTTGATGTCCTTTTGTTAATAAATACTCAGCACACCCAAAACCTGCTGGACCTGCACCAACCATTGCGACTTTTTTCCCTGTTGGTGGACCTACAGGAATTGATACTCCTTCCTGCTTTCTTTCATAGCAAGTGACAAAAGTTTCAAGAGGTCCACAAAGGACTGGTTCATGGGTTTTATTTAGGACACATGATCCCTCACAGAGCTGTTCGTGAGGACAAACTCTCGAGCAAATTTCAGGTAAAGAACTAGTCTGTCGGTAAAGGTGTGAAGCTTCGATATATCTTCCCTGCTCAATAAGCCACATGGCTGAGGGAATATCATTATGAGTGGGGCATGCAAGCATACAAGGAGCGGGGTCGGGGCAATGGATGCATCGTGATGCCTCCAACATTGCTCGATTTGAATCTAAAGGTATGACCACATCGCCAAAATCGCAAACTCGCTCCGTTGGTTGCCGTAATGCTGAATGTTCAAAAGGCATATAAACACGGGCTTTTCGATCGATTTCCAAATTTTCACTTGGGATTTTTTGCATTGACTAACTCCTAATGATTCTTAAAACTTTCCTCTCAATCTGATGATACTCAAACTTTACGCTAACTTACAGGCGTAAATGTCATCAATGAAAGCGACGATAATCATATGTGTCGATTATGTAATATTTATTAATACTTGGTGAATAAACCTTATGTCATATGGTTATATAAAGTAAAATTTAGAAATTACGGAGGCTCTTATGAAAAAATATGGAAAATTAATTATCGTCCTTAGTATTTTACTTGTCTTAACAATTGCTTTTTTCTGGTTTCGTAATCGGGGACAAGCATCTGCCCAGAGTTCTTTTCAAACAGTAGAGGCTCAGGTCGGTTCGTTGATGGCTACAATAGGAGCGACTGGTACTGTGCGTTCCAATCAATCGGCAACTTTAAACTGGCAAACATCCGGCACTATAGGTGATATCCAGGTGGCTTTAGGTGAAAATGTATTAAAAGGTTCTACCCTTGCTTCCCTCCTACCCGATACGCTACCTCAAAATGTTATTCTTGCCCAAGCAGACCTGGTGAACGCGCAGAGGGCATTAGAGACCGCTAATAATTCAACCACAACTCAATCTCAAGCTCAATTGGCTCTTGCTAATGCACAAAGATCTTACGATGATGCCAAGTGGACTCGGCAAAACCTTGAATCGGGGAGAAATAACGTTGATGCTGCTGCAAATGCTGAAGCCCAATACATAATCGCAAATAAATCTCTTGAAAACGCCCAATCAGCATACGATAGAGTGGAAAGCCTGGCAGATGATAACCCAATTAAAGCGCAAGCTTACAGCGCCTTGTATGCTGCACAGCAAGCAGTCAAATCCAGACTGAATGCCTGGAATTGGTATAAAAATCAAGCAAATTCACAAGATATATCTGAAGCAGATGCCAAACTGGCCCTGGCTGAAGCCCAACTTCAGGATGCTCAAAGAGAATGGGATCGTTTAAAAGACGGACCTGACCCAGATGACATTGCATCTGCACAAGCCCGCGTAACAGCTTCTCAAGCTACGCTCAAATCTGCTTCAATTCTTGCTCCATTTTCAGGAACAGTGACAGATGTTAAACCCATGCTTGGAGATCAGGTATCTCCAGGGGTTCCCGCGTTTCGGATTGATGATCTTTCCCGATTACTGGTTGATGTTCAAGTATCCGAAGTAGATATCAACGGGGTAAAAATGGGTCAGCCTGTAACTCTTACATTTGATGCAATTCTTGATGTTATTTACAACGGAAAAGTTGTATCAGTTGCCCAAGTAGGTAATACAACTCAAGGTGCTGTTACTTTTACAGTAACGGTTGAATTAACCGATTCTGATGATCGTGTCAAACCCGGCATGACCTCAGCCGTAACGATTGTGGTCAATCAATTGGATAATGTATTACTTGTTCCAAATCGCGCTGTAAGACTCGTGAATAATCAACGTGTCGTTTATATATTGGTAAATGGCGTTGCAAATGAAGTAGATATAACTCTGGGTGCAACCTCCGGAATTGAAAGCGTAGTTCTATCTGGTGATCTCAAAAAAGGAGATCTCATCATCCTTAACCCATCTTTAAATATGATGCCAGGAGATGGAAATGGCGGAGGAATGGGAGGTATGTTCGGTGGATAAACCTGTTATCGTCGCCAACAACCTTGCAAAGATCTACACTATGGGCAAGGTCGAGGTTCATGCACTTGTGGATGTCTCTCTCCTGATAAATCGTGGGGAAGTAGTATCCATCATGGGACCGTCTGGCTCCGGGAAATCCACACTCATGAATATTCTGGGTTGTCTTGACCTACCCAGCAAAGGCGAATATTTACTTGATGGTGAAATGGTGTCCACATTAAATGATGATCAACTCGCCAGTATAAGAAACCGCAAAGTTGGTTTCGTATTCCAGAGTTTTAATCTGCTCGCTCGCTCCACTGCGCTCGTCAATGTTGAATTGCCTTTACGTTATGCAGGTATCTCAAGTGGTCGAAAAATCATCGCCCAGGAAGCGCTGGAGGCTGTTGGGTTGGGCTCCCGCATGAACCACAAACCTTCTGAATTATCGGGGGGTCAACAACAACGCGTAGCTATTGCGCGCGCCCTGGTCAATAAGCCAGCCATTTTAATGGCAGATGAACCTACAGGCAACCTGGATTCAAAAGTTGGCCAGGAAATCATGGATCTATTGCTAAATTTGAACAAAGAAAGTGGAACGACACTGATCATAATCACACATGATCCAGAGATCTCGGCACAAACCCAACGCGTGATCAAATTGCGCGATGGCCTGGTGGAGAACAACTCATGAACTTTGGACAATCCTTACTGGAAGCTCTCGAGAGTCTGAATGCTAACAAATTGCGTTCCAGCTTGACAATGCTTGGAATCGTTATCGGCGTTGGGGCTGTCATAGCCATGTTATCCATTGGAGCCGGGGCTCAAAATACCATAACAGGTTCTATTCAAGATATTGGTTCAAATTTAATTTTTGTATCAAGCCAACGCTCTGATGCGGTACGCAATCCAAAACCAATCACGCTTGAAGATGCTCAAGCAATAGCAGATCCACTACAAGCACCATCAGTTGATCAAGTATCCCCAACCATTCAAGGTAGCGTTGAATTAACCTTTGGTCGGGAAAGTGAAATAACCTCAGTTACAGGAGTTACTGCAAATTACAACCAGGTCAATAACGAAACTCTTTATGAGGGAGATTTCATAACTGCAGAGCAAAATTATGAACGCGCCTCAGTTGTTGTCCTGGGACCAACTACAGCTGAAAATTTATTTGGATATATTGACGGTGTAGTCGGACAGACAATTCGCTTAGACGGCCAACCTTTTAGAGTAATTGGTATACTCGATTCAAAAGGCGGGGGCTCCTTTGGGAACCAGGATGATCGCGCTTTAGTTCCACTTTCCACAGCTCAAATGCGTCTCATTCATCGCTCTCCCAATAATAAAGTGGACAGCCTTACGGTTCAAGCTATTAACGCAGAATCTGTAGTTAATGCTTCCGATGAAATAACTCAAATCCTACAAACCCGGCACCGAACTGCAGTTGGGGCAGACGATTTCTCCATATTTACTCAGGAAGCCATTCTAGATATTGCCAAAACCATCACAGGTGTTTTTACGGTATTCCTGGGAGGGATTGCCGCCATCTCATTACTGGTAGGCGGGATTGGCATTATGAATATCATGCTGGTCTCAGTCACTGAGCGGACACGCGAGATTGGATTACGGAAAGCGTTGGGAGGTCGCAAGCGCGACATAACCATCCAATTCTTAACCGAATCATCTTTATTGAGCCTCTTTGGAGGATTAATAGGCATTTTTCTTGGCTGGCTTATTTCACTCATCGTAGGGAAAATCGCCGCAGCAAGCGGCACACCGTTCACTCCTCTTGTTGGATTAGATTCAATATTGCTTGCCACATTATTCTCAACTGCAGTAGGCTTATTCTTCGGTATTTATCCAGCGACTCGGGCTGCCAACCTTGAACCTGTCGAAGCCCTTCGTTCAGAGTAATACCAAGTCACAATTGATCGAGATACAAGAAATTAATTCCGACCAGCTCGATGCCTATGCGAAGATACAAATTTCTTTTTTGGTCTCTTCTATTTTACAGATCAAGGTTCTCCGCAAAGGTATGGGAGGCATCCTCCTTCAAGAGGTAGCTCTCGAAAATCCCTATATAAAGGATTATGATAAAACTCCAGAAGGTGGACCTATGGAGTGGGCATCTCATTTTGATATAACTAATTGGGGATTTTTTCTGGCTAATGAGGATTCAATTCCTGTTGCTGCAACTGCTGTTGCTTATAATACAAATGGGGTAAATATGCTCGAGGAAAGGGATGATCTAGCTGTCCTTTGGGATATACGTGTACGACCCGACAAGCGAGGCAATGGAATTGGCACGGCTCTTTTTAGTAGAGCTCGTAAATGGTCTGCTATTCGTGGTTGTCGGCAAATGAAAATTGAAACTCAAAATATCAATACAGCAGCCTGTCGCTTTTATATAAAGATGGGCTGTGAACTAGGAACAATCAACCGCTTTGCTTATTGGAAAGACCCCACTATCGCCCACGAAATAATGTTGAATTGGTATATTGATCTTTAATTGGTAATACCATGATCTAATTAAAAAAACTCGGTTCGAAATTCGCTTTACTCTTTAAAGGCTTAAATATAATTAACTACCATTTGAGAGTCTTACCAAATAATATGCATATAAGTTTTATTATTTAACGAAAAACTCACTCTGCCCTTATGATCGGGTTACACTAAATCACAAATAGATATTTTCCCTTCGAGGTATAATTCTATATCATAAGCAATTGTAATTTGTTACAATATATTTTTACAATTTTATAAGGAGAATTCCATGCAGGAACTATTAGAAAAACTTAAAGACAAACTTGCGGATATTTCGAACCTTTCCAGATCAATTGCATTACTAGGATGGGATCAGCAGACATACATGCCACCTGCGGCTGCTGAAAGTCGCGGCAACCAATTGGCATTACTCGGCAAGCTGGCTCAAGAGATGTCCATTTCAACTGAATTAGGAAAATTAATTGAAGATTTAAAAGAATTCTTGCCCGGTCTCGATCCAGATTCTGATGAAGCTCGTTTGATTTCAGTCTCGTCCAAAGATTACGACAAATCTACACGAGTACCGGTCGATTTTGTAGTGGAACAAGCAAAAGTTACTGCACTTGCACAACAAGCCTGGGTTGATGCTCGCCAACAATCTAATTTTAGAATATTTTTACCGCACCTTGAAAAAGTTGTAGAGCTTCGAAGGAGATATGCGAGTTTCTACCCTGAAGTTGAACATCCCTACGACGCTTTATTAGATGATTTTGAGCCCGGGATGAAGACTTCCGAAGTAAAAACTATATTTGATAATATGCGTCCTAAACAAGTTGAATTGATCAAAACTATCAGCAATAAACCACAAGTGGATAATTCGTTTTTGCACCAAGCCTTTGACGAGAAAAAACAATGGGATTTTGGCGAGGAAGTAATTACAAAGTTTGGATATGATTGGAATCGTGGTCGCCAGGATAAGGCACATCACCCATTTACATCAGGCTTTGGTTTGGATGATGTCCGAATTACTACTCGCGTTGATCCAAACTTCTTCAATACAATGCTTTTCGGAACAATGCACGAATGTGGTCATGCATTATATGGTTTGGGAATTGGTCGTAATTTGGATTACACAGGACTCGATGGTGGGGCGTCACTGGCCGTGCATGAATCTCAATCACGAATGTGGGAAAATCTTGTCGGACGCTCACTTCCGTTCTGGGAATTCTTTTACCCACGGCTCCAGGACATATTTCCTTCTCAGCTAGGCAACATTTCCCTAGAAAGTTTTTATAAGGGAATTAATAAAGTACAACCATCCTATATTCGAGTAGAGGCAGATGAGGCGACATATAATCTGCATATAATGTTGCGGTTGGAGTTGGAAATTTCCATGATCGAAGGAGCAGTTGCCATCAAGGATCTTCCAGAAATTTGGAATACTCGAATGGAAGAGTATCTTGGAGTTACACCTCCTAATGATGCCCAAGGAGTTTTACAGGATATCCACTGGTCATTCGGTGGATTGGGTTATTTTTCAACTTACGCACTCGGAAATCTTATATCTGTGCAGCTTTGGGAAAAAATCAATCAAGATATACCCAATTTAACCGATAAAATTCGCCAAGGTGATTTTAGCGATCTATTGACCTGGCTGGTAAAGAATATCCATCAACATGGTCGCAAGTTTGAACCACAGGAACTTGTTCGAAAAGTCACTGGATCTGCTATTAATTCTGCTCCATACTTACGTTATTTAGACAAAAAATACAGTCAAATATACAATATCTAAAGTGATTTTTGAGGGACGTCTGCTAGTCAGGCGTCTCTCTTTCTAAACACCCACTTATGAAAAAAATATATTATTTGTTTTTAATACTTTTCACAATAATTACATCCGGGTGTTCAGTATTTTCAATTAATAACTCGCCTACCCCCTGGCCAACAAATTATTTATCAACTGCAATTGCCTTGACAATGGATGCAATATCCCAAACCACCCAAGCCACTATTTCTTTCGAATCACAGATTCTTACTACTGAACTTCCCGAAGAGACTCCCATAGTTGAAACTGAAATTAATTATATTCAAAAAAGCGCTACCCCCACCCCAAATGCTCAAAGAACTCCATCACCAACGGTTACACCCACAAATCCAGAAGCCGTCATCCAAATTGTATATCCCGGATCATTATCCAAGGTAATATCGCCAATCAAAATTGAAGCCTATGCGCAGCCAGGAGCTGAAAACAAGGTATTCATTGAATTGATCGGCGAAAATGGGCAGCTTATCGCAAGCGAGATACGTAAATATCAAAATCTATCCAGATTATGGGCTCCTGTCAACCTGGAATTTCCCTTCCAACTCGATCAGGCCGCTGAATATGCCCGTCTTCAGATTCGCACAGAGGATCAATTCCATCGCACAATCGCCCTCTCCCCAATCCATCTAATCCTCCAATCGAATGGAATAAACAGGATATACCCGAACACAATTTTATTAGATCGTTGTGTTATTCACTCACCGAAAACTAATGAAGTAATCGCTGGCAGCCTTTTAATTGTTGATGGCGAGTTTCTACCATTTAATGATCAACCAATCCTTATCGAATTGACCACAGAAACAGGCAACATTATAAATTCTAAATACATAGAACTTCAATCCGCATCAAGCGATTCTTTCATTTCTTTCAAAATCGATTTGCCTTTTCAGGTCTCGAACAGAACACCAGTTCGCATGACAATAAGCCAAAAAGACGAGCGTATTCCCGGATTTTTATATGTGTACAGCCAATTGCTGGTTATCGAACCATAAATTCCAAAATATACAAATCCTTTCTTTTTTAATGGTTTCACACTATAATGAGAAGATAATTATCGTTACAATGCAATCAACGAAGGCGATAAACGAAAATCCTGGTGAGAATGACCGGGGATAATGCTCATAATAAAAACGAGGTTTTCTATGTTTCGAAACTCGACATACACAGTCGTAATCATAGCTTTATTCGCCTTAGGGCTTTATTCCCTAGCAAACTATTCATATAAGGTATCACCCCAAGAAATAATTCCTGCACAAGCTGCGGCAGCTTCGACATCTATTCCTGTTATACCTGTATCCTCAATTTCGCCGGTATCTATTTCGAACGCCTTGCCAGAATTAATTCCAGCCGAAGCATCTTATGATCAACAGTTGATAGCATTTATTGATTCCCCAAACCAACCACAAAACGAACCGTATGTTGTCCTAACAGCATATTTTTCGGATGGCATTACAACGGGGGTTATAAAGATGCAGGGAAATTTATATGATACATCTTTTTCATGCACTGAAACCCCTTGCCGGCTTCTAGTCAATACNAGTTCAGTAATAACATTTCAAGCCCTTACAGATTCAGGCCTTTCCAGCAATATTGTCCAGGCAAATATCAATGTATCAAGGTCGGGTGAACAGTATTTAGTGAGCATTGAAGCTGTTTCTCAATTTTCAGTTTTTTCAGATGCCTGTTCTGGAACATGGGGACCTTCCACATCCAATTCCCTTTCCTGGGGCAATTTTGTTCAAATCCCATCCCGGTTGAATACCGGAAAAAATTTGCATTTACTTGCTGGCAGGTTAATTTCTTTTGACATCGTTGATGCAAAAGACTGTCCCGGCGGAGGTTTGGACAATTCAGGAGCTCCAAACGCGTGTGGAATGGAAAAAGCTTATCCCGCACTTGTGGAATGGCAAAACAAATTTGATTTTAATATATGGTCAGCCAGCAGAGATATTCACATTCCCCCCAAATTGATCAAAACCCTCATCGAAATTGAATCGCAATTTTGGCCATCCAACGAAAGGTTATATCTGGACGAGATTGGTTTAGGCCAAATGAATCAACTAGGTATGGACGTAATTCTAAGGAAAAATCCAGATATTTACTTCAGTCTTTGCGAAACAGTACTTGGGAACTGCGATCGCTCGTACAATATGCTTCCCTCGGAATTACAAGCAATGATTCGAGGTGCATTGATTGAAACGATAAATTCAAGTTGCTCTTCCTGCCCTTATGGAATAGATTTTGTAAAAGCAAAACAAAGCATTAATCTTCTTGCGTTGGTGATCACTTCAACTTGCCAACAAACAAATGCCATAATGGAAAATCTAAACACTACTGCCGATCTTGAAGATTACTGGAAATTTACTATCGCTACATATCATAGTGGAATAGGCTGTGTCCAAAACGCCATCGAACAAGCATCCCTAACCAGCGATAATCTTGATTGGGAAACCGTCTCAAAAAACTTGAATTGTTATGGCGGAAAATCCTATGTCGATAATTTCTGGAACATTCTTGAAGCTTTCAACGATAACAGCCTAGAGCCAGGGAATCAATATATTCCTTTGACAAATGCTACGGTAAGTAATGTACAAACTCTTCTGCCAACTCCAATTCCAATTGTCAGGAATATCCATGCCATAGTGAACGTGTATCAAGATGCAAATGGTAATGGATTACCTGATCCTTCAGAACGTGTAAACAATATCAAAGTCCAATTAACGCTCGAAGGTGGATCTATTTTGTCAAAAATAACTGAAAACGGGATGGTCGATTTTGATATGAGTAGTTTTCGACCGGGTATTACTATTATTGCCAGTTTACCTGATTATTATCAATATCAAACTTTTACATTACCAAGTGAAGGTCAAATTTCGATTGACTTTATCTTCGCAAGTCCATAATTCCAGATAAATAACCTTACTATTTTCGGAGATTTGCATGCCACTAGGCTTCGCTAAAAAAAGCAAAAACGAGAAATCCAAATCAGGATCCATAAAATCAAATAATATTCAATCATCGCTAAGCACAAAAGGTGATAAAGAAATACCTAGCACAATAATTGAAGGGAAAACGAATAAAGAATCAAGCGAAGAACTGCAAGATTTACCTTCAAAATTTGATCACATGCTTGACGAAAGTAATACCAACAGGATTGATGAATCTGACCAAGGGGAGAAACCTTCAACTAAAGACCCAAAATCTGATCTGAATTCTTTTATTGAGGGTGTGAGAGGGTCGATCAAAGAAAGTACATTGATCGATTCATCGAGCCAGGTACTGCCTGGATCAGCTAATCAAAAAAACAACTACTCACCTAAATTTATTCAAACAATCGACAACTGGCTTTATGGGAAAGTCAAGAACCCATTTAAACCATATACACATGTGATTGGTTCCGAAAGAAGAAGACGCTCTCCTATCAGAATAATATTTCTAATTGGATTATTGATAGGTTTGGGATATATCCTGGTTTTTGCAGGTAAAAAATTTAATCAAACTCCCCCAATAGCTGTGCCAACATTCACTCCAGTTCCAACTTATTCGATCCCTTTTCCGTATTCCGTTCAATTTCCTGGGGGTTGGACATTCTTGCTAGGGACAAGTACCAATGATTTTCAAGACTGGAAACCTACTCAGGCTGAGTGGTTTAAAGATACTACGATCTGTAAATTGATAGCAATCCCATGGGCTAAACAAATCGATGCTGTCTACAAAACTTTAGAACCTGGTGAAGATATAATATTAACTATGAGCAATAGGGATGAAGCAATTTACCAGATTGAAACACTGGAAACATCACTCGTAGAAAACATTATCAAAAAGCTCAATAGAAATTCACCATGCATGATAATTTTTTTGTACAGGGAAAGCACATTAACTGCCCAAGTACTAATATCCGTGCCCATACCCTAAATATTAATATTTAATCGACAAATCTCATAAAAACCTGATTTCCAAGTAACCGTCCTCGATCGGTTAATCTTATAGAATTGTCGGCCCATTCTATTAATTTTAATTCCAACAACTCAGCGATATCCTTCCCGAATATTTCCACTAATTGAACCCCATAACGGTCACTAAAACTTAGAGCGGATACTCCTTCCCGTGTCAATCGCATTCCCAACATAAGGGTTTCTTGCATACTTGTGGTCTTGCTGACTGGTCTGATGGATACTGTAGCTGGTGAGATTGGAAATTCTTCAGCCATCTTGCCATTTTTTTGAGCACTTCTTTTGCTCATACGGTTAATATAATCTTTGATCCTAAGAACGTTGGATATGCGCATATTTCTTGCAAAACCATGGGCACCTACCCCAAAACCTAGATAAGGAAGATTGTGCCAGTATTGCAAATTATGCACACAATTAAAGCCACTCTTAGCCCAATTTGAAATTTCATATTGTTGATATCCAACCTTTTTGAGTTCTTCACTCGACCAATCATACATTTCCGCTGCCAAATCTGGATCGGGGATATTCATTAATCCCTTTTCAGCCAAAGCACCGAATGGGGTTCCATTCTCAATGGTTAGAGCATATAATGAAATGTGTTCAATATCAAGAGCTATAACATCTGATAGACTTTTCTTCCAATTTCCCAACTTCTGTTCTGGGAGACCAAAAATCAAATCAAGGTTTAAATTATTGAAATCTGCAACTCTTGCAGAGTGCACAGATTTGAAAATATCTTCTCTGGTATGAATACGCCCCAAAAAATTTAATTCTTCATCATTTGTTGATTGAGCACCCAAGCTGAGGCGGTTAAAACCCAATTTCTTCAATCCAATCAAATATTCTTCATCTACAGACCCCGGATTTGCCTCCAACGAAATTTCGGCATCCTGCTTTATGCTAAAACAATTTTCAATAGTTTTAAATATTTTTTCATACTGACCAACCGTCAACAATGAAGGAGTGCCCCCACCAAAAAAAATTGTCTGGGCAACTATTGTTCCATCAGATAGATCGGTCACGATTTTGATCTCTTCGCATAACGAATCTACATACTCAGGAATTAATGATTCTTTTCCAGCATATGTTGTAAAATCACAATAACCGCACCTTTTTGAACAAAACGGAATATGCAAATATATNCTTATTGGCTCTGAAACGGTCATTTTTTTCTTACCTTTGGTAATCCCACAATTAAGCCTAGTTAGCAATCAAAACACAATGCTGGTCCTAAGCCAATTTTTTCGGAAACAGCGTCAATGAATATCGGAAAAGATCTCTCAACATATCGCTTTTTTTATCATCACATTTCCACTCGTTCCAAGCATGGCGNAAATCTAAGGACCAATCCGAAGTGAAAATCTCAAGAATCCTATTAAATCCAGGATTGACTNAATTCAGGATTCAAAAATATTCATCAATCACAAATTTTTTGATCCTAATTCCTCCAAGAATTTTTTTCTATTTGCNGGTCTGGCAATTTTCCCAGATGAAGTTTTTATCAGCCATTTTTCACCCACCAAGACAACTTGTCTCAGTGCAATAGCCGAGCCTCTTGTTACNNTTTGTCTGATCTGCTCGGAAATCCATTCCCTTTTTTCAGTATCATCTGTGNGTACTTCGGCAATTAGCACTACATCTTCGGTTCCCAGTTCTTGGTTATAAACACCAAAAACCACTACCCGCCCAGGATGAACACCAGCAACTTCCATTGCAAGTTGTTCGATATCCTGCGGGTAAACATTTTTTCCTCCAACAATGATCAAATCTTTTTTTCTTCCAGTCACAAAAATTTGGCCTTGGGCTGTATATCCAAAATCTCCTGTCAAGTACCATCCATCAAGAAATGCTTTTTGTGTTGCATCAGGCCGATTGTAATAGCCGTTCAACATGCAATTGCTATTAAGTGCAATTTCTCCAATTGTTCTATCCGACAAGGTTAACCCATCGCCATTCACAATTTTTACCTTGACCCCAGCCAAAGGTTTACCTGCTGACAATAATTTAATCGAAGATTTTCCAACCAGTGGCTCCCTGGCAATTTTTTCCAATTGCAGACTGTCGCGATCGATCTCATCGATCATAACCGGTTCATCAATCCCGCCTTGAGTAACAGCAAATACATTTTCTGCCATGGCGTAACAAGTTGCCAAGGCGTCATATTTCAATCCAAAATCCTTAAACCGCTCAAAAAAAGCCAAGTGACTATCCAAATACATGGGCTCAGAACAATTAATTACAGCCCTCCACGAGGATAAATCCACACCAGCAAGGTTTCGATCACGAATCTTGAGGGCACAAAAATTATATGCAAAATTAGGCAACCAACTAAGCGTGCCTTTATACGCGGTTACCGCCTGTAATAGACGATATGGAGCGCGTATCCAGTCAAAAGGTGACAATAAAACCAAAGGTATTTTTAGAAGAATTGGTAAAATAAAACACGCAATCAATCCCATATCGTGATAAAGCGGTAACCACGAAACAATAATATCTTTTTCTTCCCTTAAACCAAGCGTTGCGCTATAGCTATCAAGCTGGTTGAGAACTGCCTGGTGAGATAATGCTACCCCCTTTTGCAAACCTGTTGTTCCGGATGAATGCTGCAACAGCACAATATCATCCGGATTTCTCTTTATCCCATTTAATTCATCAAAATCCGGATCACATGGAGGATCGATTTCCCCAGTTAAAAGAACTTTCCGGACAGAGTCATCGGGTAAAAGTGCTGAGTGCACCACTTCTTCAAAATCTTTATAAGTAACAATTCCAGCTGGATGAGTGATTGAAATTAGCGACGCCAGATCTGCGCGATATCGCTCAGGTAATAATTTTTCCGTTAAAAAAGGCATAATCGAAGGGATAGCTCCGTGCAAAATAGCACCAAAATAAGCGAAGACCAAATCAATTCCGTGCTGAAGAATTAGAACAATAACTTCCCCCTCCAAGATACCTTCTTTTTCGTAAGTTTTTGCATACCCGGCTGCGCCTTGAATCAAATCCCGATAAGTCAACGGGAAATCAGGGTGATTTGTTTGGAGAATATATAAGCAAACCCTATCAGGGTCTTCTTCATAGTGATGCTTGAGTATGTGTGAAAATGTCTGCATTATCCAATCATGACCTTGTTTGTATAAGGTCAGATAATTGATCGATGCTATCAAAAGTAGAAGAGTTCAATTCAGAATCGTCAATATGGACACCAAATTCATCTTCAACATACAGAGCAAGATCAATCAGACTAAAAGAATCTATTAATCCACTTGAAATTAAAGCTGCATGTGGATCAACCGTACGATTTGGTTGTTTCAAAATCTCTGTTGCTATGTAACTAGCCAATTTAATATCTATTTCCGATTTCATCGATAAATCTCCTTAAATTTTTTTGGGATTTTAACAATAAGACTTCTCTAATATCCCGATATGTTCAATGTCCGCCAAACCTTATCCAATACTTGCAATGCTGTCAAATTCCGCCATGGCCAGGCATTCTCCATAGCTTTCGGATCGTCAAAGTAATTTTTTGCCCAGGTAAGGTGAGCACCGTCAGATTGCAATCCCCTATCGGGTAATGGTTGCACTGCACGCCAAAAATTCCACAACGGGATATCATATTCATTTGCCAAGCTTGAAATTATAGCATTAATCGTATTGCCACCTTCCTGATCATCTGCCTTGGTGGCTAAAATAGGCAATATCCCTTGTTCTACAAGGCTATCCAATATCTTTCGCAAATTACTCTCAAAATTATCGAGATTAAAAATATCATTTGTTCCCAGGAGGATGAAGACGAATGATGGATGATTCAAACGCACTTCACATTCAAGCGGCGACTCCACACTCAAACAATATTCCGGATCCGCCCAAAGAGGTGAAAGAACCGATGCAGTATTAAATCCGTTCCCTACAGCCAGGTTTTTTCGCTCAAAAGACCCATGAAAGGCATCAATCACTAACTTAAGATCAATATTTTCTCCCAAAGAGTAATATGAATTTCCCCGGTCAAAATCTCCTAAAAACCAGGAAGGGGAACTCTCGCAATCCCCCACTACCGAAAAAGCGTATGGATTATTATGCAACTCCTGCCCTAACTTATATATGTCTTGCGACCTTTGGCTGATTTCCACTGGCACAACGGGTAATTCTTTCCAATCCATCATTTCAATGATTGGAGTACCTGCTACGTTTACTGTTGTGGGTACCTGCGGAGATAATTGGAAAGGATATTCTGTTACTGCATCAACTGGAATTGTAGTCTCAGAATTACCCACAGTTACAGTAGGGTTCACCAATGACTCAACCACAACATTTCCGCAAGCAGTGAGAGTTATGAGTGTGCTTATAGTAATAATGAATCTATATATCAATTTCATTCGACTCGATTTATTGAGAACAAACTTCATCGCGAATTTCTTGCATCAAATGACTAGCAAGAATATTTTCGCCGATAGGTGTCAGATGTATGGCCGAATTTGTGAATTCTTCCATGGGGACAATATCCCAGAAATCAAAATATCTCCAGGAATGATCATTACTATATTCTGAAAGTAAATTCCGGTATTGATCATAAGCCCAACGCGGATAATAAAAATTGTATCGAATGTCGCTATTTTCTCCATTGCTGATCAGAATTGGTTCATTGATCAATAAAATTGGGACTTCCCCGGCAATTTTTTCACCTGCAGCCAAAATTTCAAAAGCCAATTGTTCGTTTTTCAATTCGGGTAGCGCCAAGTTATNAAAATCCAAGTCATTTTTCAGATCTATTTGGGCGTGTTCATAATCTGATGGATAGATTTGGTCAATTAATGTTGCCGACCACATNGTCCCATATAACTGCAAACGAAGAAGGTCTGACAGAGCACGTCGTTGTCCCAGTATACTCTTCTCATATGTGTTTAAAGTAAGCTCTGAGTGGCCGGTCAACCCCAACTGTAAATCATATTTCTCTGAGATCTGCCTAATTTCATTCAAATTATTCGCAACAATTGGAGAAGTTAGTTGCTTGTCTAAAGGAAAAGCCTCCAACGTAACAAGCCATATTATAAGATCTGGTTTGAATTGCATAGCCCTGTCAAGAATCATGATATCTTTTGTCAATGATAATGTCGGGTAACCAAGGTTATAGACATTTATCAAACGATCATCGCAATTCAACAAATCAGCATTTATCAAACCTGAAAGTGTTTCTTCTGGTCTTAATAGTACTCCCCAGGTAGAAGAATCGCCAATTACAACAACCCGATATTCGCCATCTTTTTTTTCATCAGCACTAATCACGTGGGAAGCAAACATGGCATCCAAGTTGTCTAAACTAAAATTGTAGGCTTCAGCAGGGATTTCTCCAAAAGGTAATCTTAATCGACCTGGAAAAATATGGTTATAAAGAGATAGTCTTCCGATTCCACTCGAACCAAATGCGGAATATAGTAAATTGATTACCAAAAAGAGAACCATCCCTTTTATAAAAACCATTGATAGGCGAATTTTATTATTTTCATTGTTGCCGTTATCAATTTTGTCTTCTGTCTTTATGGTCATATGCCTCCAAATAACTTTTGGAGCACTTGCCAGGCCATCCATGGGCTTGGCAAAATAAAAAACACCCATCCTACGGCAACAAAATTAAATGTTACTAGAATTCCCGATCCATTTACCATCAATTTTCTTAATGAAGTGGTAGCCCAATTCTGAATACGAATATTAAAGTTACTACTCCATCGATTGTGAACAAACAATCCTAAACCATGCCATGCTCCCCACAAGACGAAGTTCCATGTGACTCCATGCCAAAGACCTATCAAGACCATCGTGCTTAATTGGGTGACAAATATGATTACGGGTATTGCCCATTTTCTCTTCCCAGATCGCAAACTACGGGTGAGTGGATTAAAGAAGTACGCCCGGAACCACTGAGTGAGTGTCATATGCCAGTTATTCCAGAATTGGGTCAAATTTGGTTTCAGGTATGGGGATGCGAAATTTTCGGGTAGGGAAAACCCCATCAAACGCCCCATACCAATAGCTATGTCGGTATACCCGCTAAAATCAAAGAAAATCTGAAACGCATATGCGTAAAGACAGATCCACATCCAGCCTGTCCAACGAATCTGGAGTGCATTGGTGCTATTTAATGCAACTATCGCAAGTGNGTCCGCAATAACGAATTTCTTAAACAACCCTATTATTATTCTTTTGCCACCCACACCCACAATTTCAAACCNATCTTTTAGAGGCATCTTGATAGATCTGACAAAATTTTCCAAACGATCAATTGGGCCGGCCATTAGCGTTGGGAAAAAGATTATATAGTTAATATAATCAACCAAGACCACTGCTGGTAGTTTTCCAGCCTGGCGATCGCGTATCGTGTGGATGATCCTAAATGCTATATATGAATAACCCAACCAAGCAATATCAAATGATGAGGCTAACTCAGTTGATTGTCGATTTAGGCTCCTTAGAAAGTAACTTAATGATTTTGCAAGATAGGGAGTTTTTATTATAATAAAAACCACAATCAAAAATATTAACCAATAGGAATCGATCGATTTAGGTAATTTAGTTGTAATAATAATTAGGAAGAGAAATAATAAAACTGCAATAACAACTTGATTAATTAGGGGAGGCTGAGACGGGATGATAACCGAGATCAAACTGATATATCTGCTAGCAGAAAAAAGAAAAATTACCCCAAGAATTATAAGACCGGGTTTCCAGAAATCTTTCCAAGTATGGTTTTCTGAACGACTTGTTAAAATCCAACTCAGCACTGTAATTGCCAGCGTAACTGTGGGCAACCAAAAACTCAAATATCTAATCGCCAATGCAGGTTGAAAAAAGTATAGAGTAAAAACACTCAATACCAGAATCAAATACTTACGCCAACCAGGATTTTTTACAAAACCGATAAGTAATGCTATTCCACTTAAAATAACGATACTGCCAAGACTCATTAAAACCCTTGATAAATCCAGGTTGGTGAAGTGTCAGCACTAAAGATTACAAGGGCAATTAAAACTATTGAGAGCAAGAACGCCCAAAGATTTTCTTTTGAAAAAAGTTGAAATCTCATTGATATCCGCAAACCAAAAATTCGCCATTTTGATCAATCACTTGATAATTTCTGATTGATAGGTCGTAAAAAGGTTGTTCCTCCCCATTATAGGAAACGTTTACCTTGCCCTGGCAGTTTACCAAGGTGTACACGCCATCTACACCAATCTCCTTACAACTTAAACCTTCCACTGATACTTCATAGGCTAAAAACGAATCAACTTCCATTAGCGCACTTTCCTCCCACTCCGCACAAGAAAGTGTCGAGCGAATGGTGCCATCCTTTCCATCCAAAGCATTTATATACGATTCAACTACTGCTGATGGCGATGAATTGGCTGATCCAGCCCCACCACAAGCAGCCAACACGAGGATCAGAAAGAATCCGAGGATTGTGATTTTTTTGAAAATTTTGTGCTTCATTTATCTACTCCAATATTACGCCTAAGTTGATCGGATTATATATGTCCGTTGATTATATTGCAAGTATCGAAGGTCGAAAATAATTAATTACACATCTTATCGTATATAATACAAATGATGATAATAAGATAACTAATACATCAGCATACCCACTCAATTTTTTCCCTTACCATTAGACTAATTTCTACCAAGATATAATATAGGGTAGAGATTATACAGGAGAATTAATATGGATATTGCATATAATCGCACCATAGTTGAAGATGTAATCCGCCTTCGCCGACGAATAATAAAATCAGGATTGCCACAAAAGGTCCTAGATGAGAATTTGTTAGTAGGTACCTGGAATTTGCGTGGATTCAGCAAAATTCACCCAAAATGGGAAGAAAACCCAGGCTCCCCCAAGAGAAATTTGCGTGCCATGGTTTATATTTCCGAAATTATTCGCCTTTTTGATGTAATTGCCGTCCAGGAAGTAAAACGAGATACTTCAGGAATTCGGATTTTGGTGGAGAAATTTCTGGGTCCAGATTGGGGTTTGATAATAAGTGATGTTAATGCAGGTGATGGAGGCAACGCTGAACGGTTGGCTTATATTTACGATAAACGCAGGGTTCAGCCATCAGGTTTGGCTGGAGAGATCGTCCTAGCTCCAACCCAAGATGGCAACCCGGTCACCCAATTTTTTAGAACTCCCTACATAGTTGGTTTTAAATCGGCGACTGAGAATTTTGCTCTCCTTTCTGCCCATATAAAATATGGATCTTCAATAAATGATCGCATACCTGAGATAAAATCTCTGGCAAACTATATAGCCACTGAAATTCGAGATCGTGCCAAAACTGATGGGGAAGAAAGGAACCTGATCGTTTTAGGTGATTTCAATATTGACAAGCGTGGTGATAACCCCCTTTTTCAAGCTTTTGTTTCCACTGGACTTGTAGTACCTCCTCAATTGAATAATTTAAAAACCACCTTCAACACCGATGCTAAATTTTATGATCAGATCGCCTGGTTTATGGGTGACAACAATTTACTTGATAGTGGCAAGGCGGGCGTTATAGATTTTGTTGATGCTGTTTTTAAAGAATTATCCCCATCAGACATGTCATTCCGTGTATCAGATCATTTTCCACTTTGGGTAGAGTTTTTAACAGACAGATCAAATGAACGTATGGCTGTTGTCCTTGGTAAAAACCCGGCTATGCCTGACCCATTTAGCGACGTACAGGATTAAAAAATCTCCCCTACATATGGTAATTTGCAGGGGAGATGATTGATAAATTTTTAGTTACTTTTGTGCCATGGAACCTATCATTTGCATTATCGTGTTCGCAACCAAAGAACCCGACTGAGACCGATGGCTGGACTGTCCAAGCGGGCTGGAGGATAATACAGCATTAATTAATGCTTCTGTATTGCTTCCCCCTTTCTGTTTGGAATTCATAAAAGCCGCTCCTACATTAAGCAGATCCCCAATATCCAAACCGTTTTGATCATCTGCCTGTCCGCCTGTCTGCCCCCCTCCCAAAGAGCCCAATAAAGACCCCAAAAGGCCACCACCTGTTTCTACAGGTTTCGTGGGGCTGGTGGCTACCTGCTGCGTACTTCCCATAAGGGCCTGGATCAAGGTTGCAGCATTATCTTGATTGATCACTTTTCCTTTAAATGTCTTTGAAGCACGGTCAAGTCCATCTGCATACAACTGTGCTGATCCGCTTTTATTCTTTCGTAATTCCTTGCTAGCGGCAGCCAACTGACTGGCTTGAGAAACATTTGATTTACCCTGAACTATTTTTGCGACAGATTGAAAAATATTAACCATGTTATCCCCATGGTCTGAGTTATAAGTATCCGCCTTGTTCAATGTATCACGGTTTTCTGCAAGATTGCCAGCTACGGCTCCAAATAATTGAGCAAGGTCAATTCCGGCTGCTTGTTTACCAACTTTTTTTTGTGTCATTTGGGCTATCCCTTTCATTTCTTATTTGATTTGATAATTAATTATAAGAGACAAACCAATTCGGGTCAAATTTAACCAGTCACAGAAAAATATATTCATAATTTTCAAGAAAATTTAACACACACCTTCCAGAATTTTGATTCAACAATTAGCACACCTTGTCTATAGCGGTTATGTAATTACTCTAGATCAATTGGTGATAAAAGAAATCAGCTTCATAAATAATTTCTTTCGATTAGCCTTTTTTCTTGTGTTTGTGAATTATTTATAGTATATTTATTAATGAACTATTCAAAAATCAAAAATATTTTCTATATTATTTGAAAGGATTAAAAATGGCTAAACTTATCGATGTAGAAGGAATCGGATCAAAATATGCAGGTAAATTAGAAAAAGCTGGCGTTGGTTCCACTGACAGCCTTCTAAAAATGGGCGGAACCCCTGCAGGTAGAAAAGAAATTGCTGCAAAATCTGGCATTTCTGAGAGTCTTATCCTGGAATGGGTTAACCACGTAGATCTTTATCGCATCAAAGGTATTGGCAGTGAATATTCTGATCTGCTTGAAGAAGCAGGTGTAGATACTGTTGTCGAATTAGCACAAAGAAGCCCGGCAAATTTGATGACCAAGATCACTGAAGTCAACGCATCCAAAAAACTTGTCCGCAAGCTGCCAACAAAAGAACAAGTAGAGGATTGGGTTGCCCAAGCCAAAAAACTTCCCCGCGCAATAAAATATTAAACAATGCGAGGAATTCCTCAAAGAAGGCAATCTGAAATGCTCAATAAATTATTACAATCCTGAAAATTTAATTGATAGTAGAATATGAGCAGTCAAAAGACTGCTCATATTTATTTCCTGCAACATTTTATGACAAATACATTGTTATATTGTAAAATTATGGCAGATTTTTATTCCTTATATTTCAGCAAGTTATAAAGAAGGTAAAAATGGATGATTTCGAGAAATTAGGGCTTTTCTATCTTGGGCGCACATACGATTTAGAGAAAAAAAAAGCTAAGGAAGATCTGCTATTATATGACTCAAAAGATCTAACTACGCATGCTGTTTGTATTGGTATGACAGGAAGTGGAAAGACGGGCTTATGCATCTCGCTTATTGAAGAAGCAGCCATCGATGGAGTTCCTGCCATATGTATCGATCCCAAAGGAGACCTTGCCAATCTGTGTTTGACTTTTCCGGGATTGAGCTCAAACGAATTTCGCCCCTGGATAAATTTGGATAGTGCCCGCCAAAAAGGTCTCTCGCCCGATGATTACGCCAGTAAACAGGCTGGTACCTGGAAAAATGGTCTAGCTGAATGGGGCCAGAGTGGGGATCGAATTCAAAAACTCAAAGATGCCGCCGAAGTTCTGATTTACACCCCTGGAAGCAATTCGGGNCTCCCAGTCTCGATTCTTAGCTCCTTTGCTGCGCCTTCCCAAGCCATCCTAAATGATTCTGAGGCACTACGTGACCGGATCAATACAACAGTATCAAGCCTGTTGGGTTTGGTAGGGATAAAAGCTGATCCAGTTCAAAGCCGTGAACATATTCTTCTTTCGACAATATTAGAAGCTGCCTGGAATAAGGGGCAGACCATTGATCTTGCGAAATTAATTCAGCAAGTTCAAGAACCTCCAATAACTAAAATTGGTGTATTGGATCTGGAATCTTTTTATTCATCAAAAGATCGATTTGCACTGGTAATGTCTTTAAATAACCTGCTTGCTTCACCAGGCTTTTCAACCTGGCTAGAAGGAGCTCCCCTTGATATCAACCAAATTTTATATACACCTACTGGAAAACCGCGCATAGCGATATTTTCCATCGCTCATCTCAGCGAACCAGAAAGAATGTTTTTTGTATCTTTGCTTATGAATCAAATATTAAGCTGGACGCGTTCACAACCTGGAACGACCAGCCTGCGGGCACTGGTATATATGGATGAGATATTTGGTTTTCTACCTCCAGTTGAAAATCCTCCATCCAAATTACCCATGCTTACCTTATTGAAACAAGCCCGGGCTTATGGTGTTGGCATGGTCCTGGCTACCCAAAACCCTGTCGACCTGGATTATAAAGCGCTCTCAAATACTGGCACCTGGTTCATTGGCAGACTTCAAACTGAACAAGATAAATCGCGCCTGATAGATGGTCTTGAAAGCGCTACTGCAGGTACAACAGGACAATTTAGTCGGCAATCGATTGATAAAATAATATCCAGCCTTGAAAGCCGAATCTTTCTGATGAATAATTCTCATGAAAGTTCCCCTGAGATATTTCAATCACGCTGGGCGCTTTCATATTTAAGAGGACCTCTGACACGGGACGATATAAAAACGCTGATGGATCCGGTTAAGGCCTCAACAACAGTAGTTGATCAATTAGCTAAATCTCCTGATTCCAGATCAGATATTTCAGGTCTGCTATCAGCACAACAACCATCGCTACCTCCTAATATTTCTGATTACTTTATCCCAATCCGTGGAATCCAAAGTGCGGATAAAAAAATTATCTATATGCCAAAATTATTAGGTATTGCAGATATAAATTTTCAAAATCCCAAATCAAAAGTCAGCACATCTCAATCAATAAGATATATGACACCAATCTCAACCAATCCAATTCCGGTGAGATGGGAAACTTCGGAACAAATTGAAATTCCCTCAGAGGACCTTGAAAAAAGTCCGCAAGATAACACTATATTTGCAGATCTACCTTCGTCAGCTACTCAGGTTTCAAGCTACACATCCTGGAATCGAGATTTTATGAGTTGGTTATACAGCACACAATCTTTAGAACTATTCACCAGTCCAAGCTTAAAAGAATCATCAAACCCCGCCGAAACCGAAAAGGATTTTCGTGTCCGCCTTCAACAGTTGGCGCGCGAAAAAAGGGATGAAACTACAGAACTTTTGCGAAAAAAATATGCTACAAAAGAAGCTACGTTAAAGGAACGATTGCGCAAAGCCGAGCAGACTGCCGATAAACAATCCGACCAAGCCAAAAAGGCAAAAGCCCAAACAGCAATTTCCATTGGTTCAGCACTTTTGGGAGCATTTACTGGAAGGAAAATCAGTCAAACATCCATAGGCAGAGCAACTACTGCCATGCGCAGCGCCAGTCGCACCATTGAAGAATCTAAAGATGTCACGCGCGCCGAAGATACAATTGAAACTATTACCAACCAAATTAAGGATCTTCAAGCCGAATTTAATGCTGAAGTTGCAAGCCTGGAGGAAAAGCTCGATCCTCAAACCGAAATATTTGAAATATTGGTGATAAAACCCCGAAAAGCAGATATTAATGTAAAGTTCGTTTCGCTTGTATGGGCACCGTATTGGCAGGACGGACAGGGTACTTTATCTCAAGCATGGTAATAATCCATATTTACTAAAATAGTATAACTACCCTAGATAATATGGTAAGCTGAGGTCTTTGACAGATAACATCGACCCTGCTATAATGGTTAAGTATAAATTTGACTTCTACTGTCATATTGACAGTTAAATTTGATTGAGTAAGTGTACTGCGGTTTGCCTTTAAACACCCCGTTGGATTTGCTCTAACGGGGTGTTTTTATACTGATCATTTCACCCGCCTAGGGCGGTTTAGGTTTTATTTTAAAGGAAAAAATAAATAAATGGAAAAGAAACAAAAATTACGGATAATTCCCCTCGGGGGATTGGGGGAAGTTGGAAAGAATATGATGGCTTATGAATATGGAAATAATATCCTGGTTGTAGATGCAGGAATCATGTTTCCAGAAAATGACATGTTAGGCGTAAATTACATTATCCCAGACTTTCAATATTTGCTTGACAATGCTTCGAAGGTACGAGGAATTGTAATAACACACGGTCATGAAGACCATATCGGTGCAATTAAGCATCTTCTGGCAGAATTGCAAGCTCCAGTATACGCAACCCCATTAACACGGGGGTTGATCGAAGTAAAACTAGCCAGGAATGGCAATACATCTCAAGCTGATCTGCATACGGTTCAAGCTGGAGACACAGTAAATATTGGCCCTTTCGGTGTAGAATTTTTTCATGTCAGCCACTCAATTCCTGACGCTGTCGGTTTGGGGATCACAACGCCTGCAGGCTTAGTGGTCCACTCAGGGGATTATAAATTTGATCATACCCCTGCAGACAACTGGCCAACAGATTTTGCCAAATTGGCTGAATTTTCCCGACGCGGTGTAGATATACTTCTTGCAGATTCAACCAATTCTGAACGCCCGGGCTGGACTCCTTCAGAGCGAGTAATTGAACCCGCGTTAGATGAAGTACTTCAAAATGCCCCCGGTCGCGTTATCATAGCTACTTTCGCATCGCTGATCTCCAGAATGCAACAAGTAGCGGATGCTGCCATTCGTCACAATCGAAAGATGGCATTTGTGGGTACCAGTATGGTTGATAACTCAAAAATTGCCATAAAATTAGGTTATATCGATATACCAGATTCGACACTTGTCAGCTTGGAAGAAGCGCTGAATTTACCTTCCAATAAAGTTGTCCTTATGTGTACTGGAACTCAAGGGGAGCCATCATCAATCATTGGGCGTCTTTCAACAAGCAGCAATCGTCAATTTGATATCAAGCCTGACGACACAATTGTTTTATCATCTCATCCCATCCCAGGAAATGAAGAGGCTGTTGGCAAGACAATCAATCGGCTCCTTCGTCGAGGAGCCAATGTTATACATGACGGCATCCTCCCTGTTCATGTATCAGGGCACGCCAGCCAGGAAGAACAAAAACTATTAATCAATTTGATCAGACCAAAATATTTTGTTCCGATCCATGGCGAATTGAGAATGCTCAAACGCCATGCAAGTCTTGCCAAACAACTTGGAATTCCTGAAGAAAATATTGCAGTGGTTGAAAACGGTCAGGTGATAGAACTTTCAAACGGAAAACTAACACTTGGCGAACGTATTCCCGGAAATTATATTTTTGTAGAAGGTTCCAGTATCGGTGAAGTAGACATGGAAATCATGCGCGAAAGGGAAAAACTGGCACGCTCAGGAATTCTTTTGATTGACATTACTGTGGATAAATACTCCAACCGCTTAATAAATGAACCTGAGATCATTACCCGTGGCTTTTTATCTCCGGACGATTCGCAGAGAATCCTCCCAATAGTAAGAAATCGTGTTAAAGATATTGTAAATACAAGCGGGATCGATGACGACAAAGTCATTACAGATTCAATCCGCACTTTTCTCTATCAGGAGACGAAACGTCGCCCAATGGTTTTCGTTACCCTAAGTCGTGTTTAGTTTTCTCGGACCAACAAATTATTCTTTCCACCCATATTTTCCAAGTAATGGAACAAAGGCAACCGGAATTCCGGTTGCCTTTTGGTAACCTGAGCTACTCCGACTCCAGATTTCTAATTGTTGATAAACCCTGCTACCGACGGGAAGGATCAATCTTCCTCCTTCAATCAATTGTTCCAATAAAGGACGAGGAACCTCTGGAGCAGCTGCGCTAACAAGAATTGCATCATAGGGGGCTTTTTTAATCCATCCTAAGCTTCCATCGCTAATTATCACATTCACATTCTTAATTCCCAGGTTGTTTATGGTTTGGGCTGCACTTTTGGCAAGTTCTGGGATTATTTCAATTGATGTTACATCTGCAACCAGTTGCGATAAGACCGCAGTTTGATATCCACAACCAGTTCCAATTTCTAATACATGTTCGTTGCCCAATAGATGAAGTTCTGAAATCATCAANGCTACGATGTACGGTTGGGAAATAGTCTGCCCATACCCAATTGGGAGAGGTCCATCAGAATACGCCAGTTGTTTATAACCTTCCGGAACAAAGTGGTGACGCGGTACATCACTCAATGCGCTTATTAAACGTTTTTCAGAAATTCCCCGATTTATAATTTGTTCGTTCACCATACGTTTATGGTCATTTTTAAAATCGTTATTTACCATCCGTAATAATTATCCTGGAAATTTGACGTGCAACCTTGCCCATTGGGTAATTCGGAAGCTCATTTCGCGGTACCCAGTAACACATCTCTGGCAATTCAGTAATATCAGCTATCCATTTACACTTATATACATGCATAATAAGACGAAAGTGAGTATATGCATGTCTGATAATAGTTTGTTTTTTTAATATATTTACTTCTACGCCGAATGTTCTAAATAATATCTGAGACAGTTTTTCTTCCAGATCATCTTCTTCACTTACATCTCTGTCATTGGGAAACTCCCACATTCCTCCAAGTAATCCGCGTGATGGTCGTTTTGTCATCAGAAAACTATCATCTTTTTGAATAATTGCACCTACGTATGTGAATTGAGGTTGAACAGGTTTGGCTTTTAATATTGGTCTTTCTTTTTCAACTCCTCTTGACCTTGCCAAACAAAACCCTTGTAAAGGACAATGTTCGCAATCTGGGGATTGAGGTGTGCAAAGAGTTGCACCAATATCCATCAATGCCTGGTTAAAATCTCCAGCTTTCCCTTTCGGCAATTCCTTTTCCAATAAGTCCCATAATATTTTTTCCCCAGCAGGGGAATTTACAACTTCCTTTATATCAAATAACCTGGCAAAAACTCGCCTGATATTGCCGTCAAGCGTTGTCACGTTCTCATTAAAAGCTATCGAAGCGATCGCTCCAGCTGTATAGCGACCTATACCGGGCAACTTGACCAAATCCATCAAATTTTCAGGNAGTTTGCCATTATGCTCTTCCATTATTTTCTGAGCAGAGATGCGTAAACTCCGAGCCCGACTGTAATATCCCAATCCCTCCCAAGTTGATAATACATCCGATTCCGATGCAAGTGCCAAATCAGAAACACTTGGGAAGATATCCATCCATTTTTTAAAATATGGGATCACAGTTTCAACGCGCGTCTGTTGAAGCATAATCTCGGAAATCCAAATTGCATAAGGATCTCTGTGACCGCGCCATGGCAATTCCCTAGCATTTAGAGCATACCAATCTAATAAAAGCTCTGCCAGTTTACTCAAAATTTATAATTGAAATCCACTTCGAGCTGGAACAAGTTTGTAGGAGTAGTTTTTTACAAATGAAAATAATTTCTGTTGCAAATCTCGCCAGGTTGTTGAAAGTAGAGCACGTTGTGCCAGCGATAAATCATTAGCCAGCATACCTACTTGAATTTGTGGGGAATTCCCAAAAATAGTCGCCCAAGCTTCTACGGGTTCCAGCCCCAATCTTTGCACTCCTGGAATGAATTCGCTGATGACAAACTCAAAATAATCCTGTTCATTTTCAGGAGCAATGTCCCAAGTCATGATTAATTTGATAGACATCTCACTCTTATCCACGCTGGTAATCCAGCACTATTATTTTTGATTCTGATGGTAATCCCGATTTAGTAACCTTTAAACTTGGTACTGGATCAATTGGCTGCAAACCCATTTCCTTAATAAATTTATCGAGCGAATCTAGATGAATTTTTTCATCGCCCGTTTGATAATGCATTGGGATAATGATGTTCGGCTCCAATTGACTGACAACTTCTGCTGCTTTGGCTGCATTTAATCCGTCACCGCCGCCTATCGGTATCAAAGCTACATTTACAGGCCCCAGCGCTTCTACTTCAGCCTGGGAAGGAACTTGTTTTAGATCTCCCAAGTGAGCTACTGTTAAACCATCATAATCAAATACATATAATGTATTACGCGGTTGTTCAACCTTTTTTCTGTTATTCCCGTCTGTTTGAACTGCGGTTATGAACACACCACCAATTTCATATTCACCTGGACCGGTGAGAATATGACCGGCTCCCTTAACTGCATTCGTGAAATTGTGACCGGGGGTAAAATGACTCACCGCAACAATATCAGATTTTAATTTTAAAGGAAAATATCCAACTGCATTTGAATCAAAAGGATCCACCACAACCGTAGCGAGTCCTCGTTCAGTCATCCGAAAACAAGAGTGACCATACCAAAATATTTCCATAAACATCCTCCTAAAACCAATTATACCTGCATACGATCACAATACTCAATTGGAAATATTAATTCATATTTGGATAATTAGATATCAAAGAAATTAAGACAAAGCCAGGTAATTATTTCCAAAATAATGGAAAAACTACTCGAATTACCACATCTAATAGAAGACCAAGCATGAACCACATTCCAAAAGCCCGATTGTTTACAAATGCCTGAGGGGCAAAATATAGTGGCCAGCCTCCCTGTCCTTCTGGAAATCCGTCTGGTTTAATTTCGGGTCGTGGTTTGCGAAACTGCGGGTATAACTTTATTAATGTAGGTGCAGCTAATGAGACAATCAACATTATCGGCGTAAAAAACTTCGTGGCGATCAATATAAGAACAATTATATAGGGTAAGACCATCATGGCTATTACCATATAGCGTGCTGCAAATTCCCCAATGATCACTGGTAATGTATAGATCTTCTTGGCTTTGTCAACTTGTATTTTATCTATATGTTTGCCGAAAATAACCGTGGTAACACCCAACACATAAGGCAAGCTGGCCCAAACTACATTCCAGGACCAGTTTTGGGTAAGAACATAATATCCCCCTCCTATCATTAGCGGACCCCATACGATCAAAACTGCTAATTCACCCATGGCAATATATTTCAATGGCCAAGTGTAAAACAGGACAAAAAATGCACCCAGCCCAAGCAAGATCCATATTGTCAGGTCGCCTCTGTTTGTTATCAAAAGATAACCGCCACATATAGCAGCCAAAAATCCGGTCACCCCAAAATACATCAAATGTTGAGCCTTGGTCAACAGACCATCTGCGACTGGCTGAGGTCCGTACATCGTGCGGTAATAATTATCTTTATCAACTCCACGAACGTAATCTGTATAGTCATTAAAAAGGTTATTTGAAGCATGAGCCAGGATCAGCCCAAGGATCAAAATAATCCAATGGCCCACATTTATTGGCTTTTTATCGTGTAAGGCAAACAACCCCGCCAGAATACCTGACAGAAAAGTCATAATCAAAACAGCAGCCCTGGTTGCTATCAGCCATTTTGAAATAATATCCAGATCATCCCATTCAGTTTTTGATACCTGAGGAATAATATTTAAAGCTTTGCGCCACATTTGAAAGTTCATATCATCTCCAAATTACCTATAAGTTAGAGTGATTATACCCAAATAAGTATAATAATTGTCAATACGGTTGTTTGTGATTATTGTCACAGTAACGCATGACTTCCCCCACTAACCGTATTGTTCAAATAATCACATACTATAGAGTAGGATTCGACTTGAATAGAAAAACAAGATATGTATGCTTTAACATAATGCTAGGAATCCTTGGCCGACCACCGCATATTCAAAGTAATCAATTGAGTTCATTCGAGGTGATCAATGTCCATACAAGAAACAGCCAACAAAATTTTTTATAACAGAATACAATATGATACCAAGATGGGGAAAAGTTAAAGAAGTGCCTTCAATGTGGAAATTGCAGTGGAATATGTCCTTTTGGCTACGTAATGGTTTACCCACCAAGCCGGATGATCGCAGAGCTAAGAGCAAATCGATTTGAAAAAATCATAGGCACTGAGAATGTTTGGATGTGCGTTTCCTGTTATGCATGTACTTCGGTATGTCCAGCCCAAATACCCATTACCGCTGGTTTAATGACAGGAGCGAAAGAAGAGTTGCTGCTTGCTGGAAACGTACCCAGCGAACTCCAGTCTGCATTTGAATATTCTCAACGCTATGGAAACCCGCTTGGCGAATCACCTCGTAAACGCGCCGATTGGGCCCGGGATATTCTGCCTGAAGTAAAAATCATGGGAAAGCATAGGCAACCAGTGGATGTGCTCTGGTTTGTTGGCGATTATCCATCCTACCATCCACGCGTCCAGCTCATTGCCAAGGCAATGGCAAAAATATTTAATGCTTTAAATATTAATTTTGGTATCCTGGGGCCAGAAGAAGTTAGCGACGGGGACTCACAAAGGCTTGCAGGCGAACATGGCCTTTTTGAAATGTTAGCCGAAAAAAATGGATCAGCATTCAGCAGATATGAATTTAAAGAGATCATCACAACTGATCCACATGCCTTCAGTGCAATCAAGAATGAATATCCGAAATTAGGAATATCATATCCGGTTCGCCATTATACAGAATTCCTTGCTGATAACATTGAATTGATCCTTCCATTGCTTAAGAATGAGATCAAAGCTCGAATTACTTATCATGACCCATGTTATCTCGGGCGTGTCAACAATATATACGAACAACCGCGGACCCTATTACAGAATCTCCCAGGCGTTGAATTGGTGGAGATGCCGCATAACCTCAAAAATAGCCTATGTTGTGGTGGAGGTGGGGGTGGAATGTGGCTGGATGGATTCCAATGGGAAAAATCACATGTCCGATTATCTGAATGGCGTATTCAAGAAGCATTAAGCACTGGTGCAAATATACTTGCAGTAGCATGTCCATATGAAACACCCCGCTTTGATGATGCATGCAAAAATATCGACAAAAATGGTCAATTAAAAGTATTGGATATTGCCGAATTATTGATCGAAGCAATGGGCATTTAGGAAAGGATGAATAATGAAAATCCTGGTTTTCATCAAACTCGTTCCTGACCTGGTTGAAGAATTAAGTATTGACCCAGGTGGAACTGCCTTAGACACAACCTGGCTACGCATGATCATCAATGAATTCGACGACCATGCTTTGGAACAGGCAATCCTATTAAAAGAAAAATATTCTGCCGAAGTGACCGTAATTGCCCCGGATTTCGATGGTATTGATGAAATCCTATTTACAGCTTATGCGAAGGGGGCAGACAAGGTAATAAAACTCACCGGCGAATTTAGCGATACAAATAACCATGCCATTGCGCGTGCAATAGCACCTTATATCAACAACATCCAACCAGACCTGCTATTAACGGGTGTCCAGGCAAACAACGATATAGATGGCTCCTTAGGTCCAACGCTAGCTGCATGTCTTGACCAACCTTTCATAGGCTATATATCCGGCGTATCTCTTGATGATAAAGCAGCCATTGTTCGAAAAGAATATCCAGGGGGAGTAATTGCTGAAATGTCAGTTACTCTACCAGCCGTATTGGGAATCCAGGCTGCAGAGCAACCTCCCAGATATGTTGCTGTCAGTAAAGTCCGTCAGGTGATGAAAACTGCAAGTATTGACGAATTTCATCTCGATACATCTGATAAATCTGAGTTTCCTCAAGTTAACCGGATGTTCCAACCTGAAATTAGCGCGCATGCAGAGATGATCGACGGAAATCCGGACGAGATTGCAGACCAACTGGTAGCTATATTTCGAGAGAAGGGAATCCTTTAGAGGAGGAACCGATGAGCAAAGATATATTTGTACTCATTGAACACAACCAGGGCAAGGTATCAGAGATATCTTATATCATGTTGGCAGCCGGACGTCAGTTAGCCAGCAATCAAGGTTCTCAATTAATTGCCATCCTTTTGGGAAATCAGGCCCAGAATCTTGCCCAGAACATTTCTGCCGATAAATTGCTTTATGTCGACCATCCTTCTCTGAAAGAATTCACACAAGATGCTTATTTACTTACTCTCAATGAGATTATTAGTACCAGGCAGCCTGGAGTAGTCCTGTTCGGGAATACATCTATCGGTTCAGATCTAGCTGGATCAATTTCAATTACTCTTGATTTGGATCTGGCAAGCTCATGCAAATATTTCACATCGGATAGCAAGATTGTCAGTCAAATTTGTGGTGGAAAAATCATGGTCGAAGGTAATCTATCATCAAAGACGACACTGATAACAATGCTTCCGGGTGGTTATAAACCTGAACTTGGCCAATCGGACCATCCTCCAGTTATTGAAAACATCAACCCTCCTGTATTCGACAATCTCCGGATCAAAATTGTTAATTTCATTCAACCTGATAGCTCAGATATTGATATCTCCAAAGAATCCATTCTTGTTTCTATCGGACGCGGCATCCAAACGCAGGACAATCTTGAATTAGCTGAAAATCTTGCCAACGCACTAGGAGGAGTAGTCTGTGCATCCAGGCCAGTTATTGATCAGGGATGGTTACCTGCAACAAGATTGGTCGGAAAATCTGGAAAACATGTTAAACCAAAGGTATATATTGCTATTGGTATCAGTGGGGCACCAGAACATGTCGAAGCTATTAGTGGTAGCGAAACAATTGTTGCAATAAATACTGACCCAAAAGCTCCTATATTTGAGATTGCCACCTATGGTACCGAGATGGATTTGTTTGACCTTATTGAAGTTTTGGTGGAAAAAATAGAGGCTGCAAAAGCAAACTAACCATTTTAGAAGGAGAATGGTTTATGCCAGAAAGAATTGATTTTTGGGGTATTCCTGAAAATTGGGGCGATCCTGCCATCTATGTATATTCTTTAATGTTCCTGGCTGCAGGCATTTTGCTGATTCGCTTTTATNTACGTGCAAGGTCATGGTGGAAGATCGGACAAAGCGATTTCCATTGGAATCATTTGATCAAACGATTGGTGCGGGTTATAAAATATGCCGGGATACAAATAAAAATTCTNTCCCAACGTTATCCCGGTATCATGCATGCATCCATCGCCTGGTCCTTCTTTGTATTCTTTTTGGGAACTGGCTTGTCAACCATCGATTCTCATTTTTACAAGATTCTTATCGGTACGCCATATCTCCTGCACAAGCTAGTTATGGATATTTTTGTTGTTGTCTTTTTTATCGGTGCAGGATTGGCAATGTATCGTCGGTTCATCCAAAAACCATCCCGGCTTACCCTTTCCCCAGGATTTACATGGTCTCTGGTACTTACGATACTTATTGTTTTAGGAGGACTACTAACCGAATCCCTTAGGTTGGCTGTAGAAAGACCTTCCTGGGCATGGTGGTCTCCAATTGGTTGGATAGTCGCGAATTTATGGCTATCCCTGGGAGCTTCCATTGCAACATTGGAGTTATGGCACCTGATCATTTGGGTGGTTCATCTTATTATTGTTGCAATTACAATCATTACTTTACCGATATCTACACTCATGCACATAATTACCGGCCCTGTAAATATTTTCTTTTCCGATCCAATACGAAAAACCGGCAGGCTTTACCCAATAAAAGAAAACTCCGAATCAGAACCAATTTATGCAAATAAATTAGGTAATCTCTCCTCTTTCCAATTATTAAACGCAGATGCATGCACAGAATGTGGACGATGTCAGGATGTTTGTCCCGCTTACGCCGCGGGTACAAGCTTGAATCCCAAAGAGCTTATGCTCAATCTCCGGCTCGCGTTGAAACATGAAGTTTCAAGCCTGCAAGCTGGAAAAACAAAATCCTTGATTGGAGATTGGATCACAGAAAATTCACTTTGGTCATGTACAACCTGTATGGCTTGTGTTTATGAATGCCCAATCCTTATAAACCATATCGATCCCATAGTGGATATGAGGCGTCATCTCGTTATTGATGGACAATTGGACAGCGAGCTTCAGACTTCGTTGGAAAACCTAGGACGATATGGTAATTCATTTGGCCAATCAGACCGAATGCGTGCCCGTTGGACTCAACCAATTGCACCAAAAATAAAAGATGCCCGCCGAGAACAGGTTGAATATCTATGGTTTGTAGGTGATTACGCATCTTATAGTCCAACGCTAACAGAAATCACAGCAAAAACAGCCGAGGTCTTCAATAAAATTGGGCTTGATTATGGCTTGCTTTACGAAGCGGAACGAAATTCGGGCAATGATATCCGACGAGTAGGTGAAGAAGGGCTATACGAAATGCTTATGGAAAAGAATTGTGCAGCAATTGAAAAATGTGCATTTCAAACCATCATCACTACAGACCCTCATTCTTACAATACTTTGAAAAATGAATATCCTCTCAGCAAGGATCTATCAATTTTGCATTATACCGAGCTCTTTGATCAATTGATTTCTTCTGGCAAACTCATTTTTTCCAATAAACTTGGTCAAAAAGTGACTTACCATGANCCTTGTTACCTCGGTCGCTATAACGAAATCTATGCAGCACCTCGTCGAGTGATTGAAGCGACAGGCTGCGAATTGATTGAAATGCCCAGNCATGCAGAACGTTCTTTCTGTTGTGGTGCAGGAGGGGGCAGAATCTGGATGTCAGAAGGTATTATCAAAGAAAGACCAAGTGAGATTCGCATTCGCGAAGCGGTGGCACTGGATGGGATATCAGACTTTATCGTTGCTTGTCCAAAAGATATCACAATGTTCCGGGATGCTGTAAAAACAACTGGCAATGAGGACAAAATCGTCGTAAAGGATTTGATCGAATTAGTTCACGCTGCAATTATATTGTGAGTCATTCGCAATATATATTAATTAATGATTTTCTAATCATGGTGTATTTTTGAAAAATCGTAGGTACAAGTCGGAATCAGATCGTTCCAGAGAAAATTTACAGGATAAGGACAATTTATCCGGTAATAATTTCCATATACCTATTGCTACAAAGTTACTAATGAGTTACCTGCCGATAATAATCGTCACCAGTGGGGTGTTTACAGTTGTAGGAATTCAGCTAATTACTAATCGAATCTTTGCTGAAGCCCAGGAGAAAGTTCAGCATGACTTAAATTCTGCAGGGCAGATATATCAGAACCAAATTAACCATATCAATGATGTAGTTCGCTTGACTTCTGATCGCTTTTTTCTCACTGATGCTTTTCTCACTGGAAATATAGCCAGCGCTTTTGACGAGTTAATTAAAGTGAAGGAAAACGAACACCTCGACATTTTATCTCTAACTGATTCAACCGGAAAGGTAATTTTTCGTTCCAGTAATCCAGACGCGCCTTCTTATCCTAAAACTTACGATGAACTTGTTTCAAAAGTCCTTAGCCAAAAATCTCCAGTTGTATCCACTTCAGTAATCATGGGTTCAGAATTGCTGAAAGAATCACCCCAGCTTTCTGAACAAGCTCATCTTGTTTTTATAGACACCCCCAGAGCCCGACCCATCATTAATAAAGAACAAACATCAGGTCTTATGCTTAAAGCAGCCGCGCCTGTCTTCGATTACCAGAATAATCTGATTGGCGTTTTATATGGAGGTATCTTACTAAACAGAAATTATAAAATTGTCGATGACATAAAACAAACCGTTTTCGAAGGTATTCAATACAACGGCAAGGATATTGGAACCGCTACAATTTTCCAAGATGATGTCCGGATCTCTACAAACGTAAAGAATAGCGATGGTTCGCGCGCAATTGGTACACGTGTTTCTGAGGAAGTTTATAACCAGGTAGTTTTAGAAGGTCAACCATGGATAGGGCGAGCTTACGTGGTTAACGACTGGTATATAACAGCATATAAACCTATACGAAATATCCATTATAAAATTATTGGCATTCTGTATGTTGGAATCCTGGAGCAGAAATATCT
>BS_KBA_SWE02_21mDRAFT_10000054_pt1 | contig 36379 bp, 32 predicted proteins | sample BalSeasSWE02_21m_FD_9196 | JGI IMG/M metagenome (IMG submission 9196)
GGTAATTATTTCCATCAACTAATGGCCGAGGAATTATCGAATCTAATTGGTAATACCCTGCGTTCACAGTAAAAGGAGAATAGGGGTTTTTCATATCAATAGAATCTCCTATAGTGATAGAAAAATCGTATAAAAGGTATTCTATATTTCCAGAAGGATCTATTAAATTCAAATATACTTTTCTGTCAAGAAGGTCTTCCCGAAGTAATAAGGTTCTAGAGATAAAATGGTAGCCATCTAGGATTTTGTAATCGATTCCGTCCACAATTGTATCCCCATCTGTGAAATAATTATCAGTTAGGCATCCGAAATAACAAGTAGTAATGTGCCATTCATTATAATTATTAAGCATAGGAACATAATCTTGTCCATATATTGNATAACAATAAGAAAATAAATATAATAGAAATAGCTTCTTCAATTTGTTTGATTTACAAATAATGCAGGGTATAAAATAAATTCATTTAAACAACCTCATAAAGAAAAAATCCAGTAACATTCTTAATATAAGATTGTTACTGGCATTGTTTGTGGTACCTCCAGGAATCGAACCAGGGACACATGGATTTTCAGTCCATTGCTCTACCAACTGAGCTAAGGTACCCTCACTTATTTCCCATATATTTAGAGCGTTAGCTCTCCTTAGTTGTCCCAAGGCCAATATAAGAGGGTGCAAATATAAATCTATTTTATGTTTTGCGAAACATAAAGCATAAAAATATTTTGTGTTTAAATTTCAATTTAATAGAGTATTAACAATAGTATAGTATTTCAAATCGTATTTTTGGCAACTTATTCATTAGGATGAATTTAATAATCGACGTAGGCAATACTCTAATAAAGTTCGCAGTGTTTGATTCTAATATGCTTCGACATAAAGAATCTTGTATAGTAGAAAATTTTTCTCAAACACTAGAAGTTATTTCAAGTAAATATGCTAAAATTGAGTTTTGTATCGTTTCATCAGTTGGAAATTTTTCGGAATTCCAGTTTGCAAAACTAAATGACAGCTATCCAGTGCTTAAATTATCTTATGAGACTAAAGTTCCCTTTTCGAATTTGTATGAGACTCCACAAACATTGGGAGTTGATAGAATCGCATTAGTGAGTGCAGCAGCTCTTTTGTATCCAAAAAAAAATGTATTGATTATTGATGCAGGAACTTGTATTACCTATGACATATTAACTGCAAACAATGAATATTTAGGGGGAGCAATTTCGCCAGGATTGTCAATTCGGTATAATGGGTTAAATAGTTTTACGGAAAAATTACCCTTATTAGAACCAAATAGTCCTAATAATTTAGTTGGAAACACTTCAATTTCAGCCATTCATTCAGGAGTTGTAAACGGTGTTTTGTTCGAAATAGATGGGTTTATAGAGTCATTTCAATCTCATTTTAAGAATTTAACAATTATTTTAACAGGAGGAGATGCTCATTTTTTGCGAGATAGCTTAAAAAGTCACATCTTTGCCAACTCAAATTTCTTGTTGGAGGGCCTAAATTATATTTTAGAACATAATAAAAATTGATGTTAAAACAAATAATAATAGTTTCATTGCTATTTAATTCTCTGATGTCTTTTGCCCAAGGCGGGACGACTTCTCCATATTCGTTTTATGGAATTGGTATTCAGAAGTTCAAAGGCACGGCAGAGAACAGATCAATGGCAGGAATTAGTTCCTTTTCGGATAGTATCCATTTAAACATTCAGAATCCATCTGGTGTAGCAGATTTGAAATTAGTGAATTACTCTGTTGGTGTAAGTTATAAATATGCAAAGCAAAAGAGTTCCATCGAGTCTCAGGAAACCTCGACGACTTCGATCGATTATATTGCGATAGGAATTCCGATGGGTAAGTTTGGGGCAAGTTTTGGTCTTCTACCGTTTTCATCAGTAGGGTATAAATTACAATCAATAGAAGAAAATACTACAACACAGTCCTCGGGAGAAGGGGGTCTTAATAGAGCTTTTTTTAGTCTTGCTTATAAAATTACGCCAAAGTTTAGCTTTGGGATTGAGACAAATTATAATTTTGGTGATATCGAAAATACAGTTTATACAAAGCAAGAAGATTTAGAATTGGGATCTAGAGAAATAAATAGATCAGAGCTACTAGGATTTAGTTTTAATTTTGGAGCCACGTATAAAACTCCAGTATTTGAATATTTGGAATTATCTACATCGATTTCTTTTAGTCCAGGCACGAATTTTAAATCGGAAAATAGTAAGGAAATAGCAACTATTGCGGTACTGCCATCTGGTTTTTTAGTTGCGTCTCAGAAACTTGATTTTGACGAAGGCACATCAGAATTTATTTTTCCTTCTCAATTAACCATTGGGGTAGGCATTGGGGAGCCAAAAGCATGGTTTGTTGGTGCGGAATATATTAATCAAAAGACAAGTAATTTTACGAATAGATTTATTGACTTGGACAATGCCCTAGACGATGTAAAGTATGTGAATGCCTCTAAATTTAAAATTGGGGGATTTATTATTCCAAATTATAAATCATTGAGAGGTTATTGGAAAAGAATTGTTTACCGTGCTGGTTTTCGATATGAAGAAACGGGTATAAATATTGTTGGACAAGACATTAATGAGTTTGGCATATCTTTTGGAGTTGGTTTGCCATTAGGGAGATTATTCTCTAATATCAATCTTGGTTTTGAAGCTGGAAAGCGAGGAACAACAAATTATGGCTTGATACAAGAGAATTTTCTAAATACTTTTATAAGTTTGTCTCTTAGTGATAAATGGTTTGAAAAAAGATACTATGATTAATATTTTAAATAATAAAATAATGAAAGTTAAATTATTTCTACTGCTTGTGCTCTTGGCATTGACGCTAGGAGGTAAGGCTTTGGCTCAGGCTGATAATAAATGTTTTGAACTTGGTTCTTTATTTATTGAGCCGGCAAAGGCAAAAAATTATGAAGCCGCTCTTAAAAATTATGATAACGTGGTAAAAGAGTGCCCATCATATAGTATGGCAACTTACCAATACGCGGTAAAAATGTTCGAATACTTTATCGAAAAAGGAGATAAAAGTAAGATAGCAGATTTAGAGCAGGCTTATAAATATAGAATGCAGTATTATCCATCTAAAACTAAAGTTGGAGATGTATTATCAGATATTGCCCAAATTAAATTTGATAACAGTATAGGAACAAAAAAAGAACAATTCAAAGCTTTTGATGAAGCTTTCAAAAAAGATCCAGATAACTTTACAAGTCCGAAGAGTATTTACACTTATTTTTCTTTAGCAGTCGATTTGCAAAGTACAGGAGAAATGGATCTTCAAGAAGTATTTGACCTTTATGATGTTGTAACAGAAAAAATTGAAAAAGAAGAAATTGATCTTGCATTAAAACTAACACAGCTAACAGACAAACAAGATGCAGGGGAAAAACTTTCTTCTAAGGATGAAACCCGATTAATGGGATATGAAACTAATGTGGGATCTTATGGTAAAGTTAAAGGAAGTGTAGATGGGAAATTAGGTCAGTTGGCCGATTGTCCTAACTTGATTCCATTGTATAATAAGGATTTTGATCAGAAGAAAAACGATATTGTATGGATTAAAGGGGCTGCTAGCCGTCTTTCCGAAAAAGATTGTACAAGTGATCCTCTGTTTATTAAGTTGGTTGAACAATATGATAAGATTTCCCCTTCTGCTGATACCAAATTGTATTTAGGTCAATTGGAACAGGAAAAAGGGAATAGAACTAAGGCAATTGCATATTTTGAAGAGTCAGCCGAAAGACAGACTGATTCGCGTAAAAGTGCTAGAATATATTATAGAATCGCCGAAGAATATAGAAAAAGTGGGAGTAATGGACAGGCTAGATCTTATTATCTTAAGGCAGTTGAGAAGCAACCTTCTATGGGTCGTGCATATTTGAAAATTGCGAATATGTATGCTGCAAGTGCTGATAATTGTGGAAATACTGTTTTTGAAAAAAGAGCGGTTTACTGGAAAGCTGCTGAGATGGCTGATAAAGCTGCCCGAGTTGATGGTTCTATAGCAGATAATGCTCGAGATACTGCATCAAGCTATAGACAACGAGCTCCTTCAAAAAGTGATATTTTTGACGCAGGAATGGCGGGAAAAACAATTACATTTAATTGCTGGGTTGGTGGAAGTGTGACGGTTCCTAACTTATAAAAATGTTTAACATAAAGCATATGTTTCAAAGCGTGATAGTAATATTGATTATTATCACGCTTTTTGCATGTGAAGGTAGCTACAAAAATAAAAAGCAATTAAGTCTTACCGATGAGGTGCCATTTGCTGAAGGAAAAAATATTAATTTGAAATATACAGATTCGGGAAAGGTAGTTACAAATTTACTTACTCCTCTATTGTGGGATTATAGTAATTTTGAATTTCCTTACCAAGAATTTCCAAATGGAGTTGAAGTTCATTTTTGGGGCGATGGCAAGGAAAATATTGTTACTTCAGATTACGCCATACGATACGATAAAACCAATATTATAGATCTTCGAAAAAATGTTGTGTTAATTACAAGTGATAGTCTTGTTTTAAAGGCTGATCAACTTTATTGGGATCAGAAGAATCAATGGGTATTTACAGACTTGCCTTACCAAATAAAATTTAAAAATGGCTCCTATAATGATGGAGCTCGATTTGATTCTAGTGAAGATTTCACTAACTTCATATCTCGAAAGAATAAAGGGGTTCAGATAATTGATAAAACCAACAGTAATGGGGACTAAAATTTACCGTCTTTTTGAATATGCTTATCTTGCAATGGCTGTATTTTCAGTCTACATAGTAATAGACAATTGGAATGAGAATAGATATCGGTCTTATTTATTTTCACTTTTTACCATAGTTGCTATTTTTATGTTTTTCTTCAAGAGAAAGTTTAGAAAAAAAATTGAAGAACATAATAAAAAACGGTAAGCGCTGTGGACTATAATCTATTAATAATATTGTCAATGCTTATCCTTTCCGCATTTTTTTCGGGGATGGAAATTGCTTATATTTCTTCAAATAAAATACATATAGAAATTGAAAAAAAGCAAAATAATTTTTTAGCCAAAGTTTTAAAAAAGATAACGAAACGACCTTCGAAATTTATTGCCACTATGCTTGTTGGCAATAACATCGCACTAGTTATTTATGGATTTTTCATGGGAGATTTATTAATGCAATTTATCCCTATTATTGGTTTTGCTGGATTGCTTATACAGACTATTATTTCTACCTTAATAATATTACTCACAGCTGAGTTTTTACCTAAAGTATTTTTTCAAATTTATGCCAATTTTTTACTTAAATTTTTTGCAGTTCCTGCGTATTTTTTCTACGTCTTTTTTTCATTAATTTCTGAATTTATCATATGGCTTTCGGATTTAGTACTGAAGTTTTTCTTTCAAACGGAAGGGGATATGGTACAACTTAGTTTCAGTAAAATTGAGCTTGGGAATTATATATCCGAGCAAATGGACGCTGTTGAAACGTATGAAGAAATTGACACTGAAATACAAATTTTTCAAAATGCCTTAGATTTTTCCGAAGTGAAATCTCGAGAGGCAATGATTCCAAGGACAGAGGTAATTGCTGTCGATATTGAAGCAAGTCCACGAGAATTAAGTAAAATTTTTATAGAAACGGGCTTGTCTAAAATACTGGTATATAAGGATAGTATTGATGATATAGTTGGTTATGTTCACTCTTTTGAATTGTTTAAAAAACCTCTTAATATTAAAAATATAATAATGCCCGTTATTTTCGTCCCAGAAACAATGTTTGCCAAGGACGTTTTGAATATTTTAAGTAAGAAACGTAAAAGTCTAGCAGTGGTAATAGATGAGTATGGAGGTACTTCTGGTATCATTACGGTAGAAGATATAGTTGAAGAATTGTTTGGAGAAATTGAAGATGAGCATGATAGTATAGAGCTAATTGAAGAGGAATTGGGTGATGGAAGGTATAAATTTTCTGCACGACTGGAAGTAGATTATCTTAATGAAGCTTATAAGTTAAACTTTATTGAAAGTGAAAATTATGAGACTCTTGGTGGAATGATTGTTAATTTTACGGAAGAAATTCCTGAACAGGGTCAAATAGTTTCTTTCGAGGGTTTTGTTATTCAAATTCTAGAAGTATCCAACACAAAAATCGAGTTAGTTGAGGTGAAACTTAACCTCGATAATTAGATTTTCAATAATTCAAGAAAATATTCAAAGTAACTTTTTTATTAATCAGGGGAAAATAGTATTTTCGCCCCCTAATTAAAGGGTTAACAAATTCCTTCTCAATTATTGTTGGTAAGTAAGGAAGGATAAAATTTCAAATAAAGATGGCAATTTTAAATAATATTAGAAAAAGAGGAGTATTTCTTATCATTATTATCGCTTTAGCATTATTTTCTTTTATTTTAAGTGATGTTATTANNAATGGTGGTTTTTTGTCAAATAAATCTCAATCAACAGTTGCCACAGTCAACGGCAGAGATATTGAGAGAGAAGAATTCATGCAAGCAAGTAGAAGTAGTTCAAAGATCATTGGGGCCCAATGGTACAACTTCTCAAGCAATAAATAGGGTGTGGGATAGTGAATTACGTAACGTTTTATTGGAAGAACAATTTGAAAAACTTGGACTTACTGCAGAGAAAGATCAAATAAATAGCGCCTTACGAGTTAGTCTGGCCAATAATCCTACTTTTTTAAATGAAGGTGGGCAATTTGATGAAGCTAAAATGCAAGAATATATTGCCAGTATTCAGACTCTAAATCCTACGGCATATCAGCAATGGTTGGATTTTGAGAAGAGTACGGAACAGGCAGTGCTTCAAAGCACTTATTTTAATATGATTAAAGGTGGATTGAGAAGTACTTTGGCAGAAGGAGAGCATGAGTACCGATATGAAAACGATAAAATTAATATTGAATATGTTCAAGTTCCATTTACTAAAATTGCTGATGAAGATGTTGTAATAAGTGAAAATGAAATTAGAACTTATGTTAAAGGTCATCCGTCAGAATTTGAAGTAGATCCTAAGGTAGATATTCAATATGTGTCTTTTTCGGAGTTGCCATCATCAGAAGATGTTCAATTAGCAGAAGCTAACATGAAGGCTTTTTTAAATGACAGATTCGAATATAATGATACTTTGCCAAGTTTTTCTAAGGTAATTAATAATGCTGAATTTGTTAATGCTAATTCCGAAAGAGAGTATGTCGATAGATGGATGTTTAAGAAAGATCTACCTCAGTCTGTTGCGGATTCGATTTTCTATAAAAATATTAGTGATGTTTATGGTCCATATAAAACAGATAACACTTTCAATCTCTCAAAAATTATTGACGTCAAACAATTACCTGACTCGATTCAATCCAAACATATCTTAATTAGATTTGAAGGATCTCTTAGAGCTGCTTCTGATATGAAACGATCTAAAGAAGACGCAAGTAAACTGGCAGATAGTATTTTTTTTTTTTTTTAGCAGCCGAACTATCTGAAGACACTTCAAACAATAAAACTGGAGGTGATTTAGGTTATAACCCACCAGGCAGAATGGTGCCTGTTTTCGATAGTTTTACAATTGATAATAAGCCCGGTACATATGGAGTTGTTGAGACGGATTTTGGATTTCATGTTATAGGGGTAGTTGATCAAAAAAATGTTCAAAGAGCCATTAAAGTAGCTACAATTACTAAAGAGATTGAACCATCTGAAAAAACATTAAACGACGTGTTTTCTAATGCATCTAAGTTTGAAGTTGCAGCACAGAAGGAGGATTTTACAAAAATAGCGGAAGAACAAAGCCTAGAATTGAGACCTGTAAATAAAATTGGTCAACTTGATGCTAATATTCCAGGAATTGGGAATAATCGAACTATCATAAACTGGGCTTTCAATGAAGAAACCAAAGTTGGTAATGTAAAACGATTTACGATTCCTAATGGTTATGTTATTGCTCAACTTACTCGAAAAGATCCGAAAGGGTTAATGAGTGTTGCAGAAGCATCTACTACGGTAACGCCAATTTTGCGAAACGAGAAAAAAGCAAAGAAAATACGAGAATCTATTACGGGCACAACATTAGAAGAAATTGCTGCCAGTCAAAATGTGACGGTTCAAACCGCAACAGCTCTAACAATGGCTGCGCCAACAATTCCGGGGGCAGGTTTAGAATTAGCTGTAGTTGGCGCCTCTTTTGGCAAAAAACCAGGGGAGTTAACGAACTTAGTTGATGGTAAATCGGGTGTCTTTAAGGTTCGTGTTTTAGCATTAAATAATGCACCTGATCTTGAAACTTATACTACCTATGCTAATCAGTTGAATGCTAAAGTGATACCATCGGTAAATACAACGGTTTATAATGCCTTAAAAAAAGCTGCCGATATTGTTGATAATAGAGCGAACTTCTTTTAATCTTTACCTCTTATAAAAAAAACCTCTAGAAATGCGTTTCTAGAGGTTTTTTTATAATATCATTTCTGAAAAAGTAATGATGGTTTTATATCCCTTATTTCTGAAATATTCTTGATTTTTGGCAGAGCCTGTCGCCAATACAAAATCACCGCCCCAGGCCCCAAGACTTTTAATTACATTTGGATAGTCATCAAAAAGCTGCTCTTTAATGGTAGGAAGTTGAATAATATCAGAAATTATATTTTCGTGTTCTTCTAGAAAAATTTCAAATTCTGACAGATTTACACATCGAATTAACAATTCACTTATCTCACTTATACGCGTTAATTGTTCTTTTATCATTAAAGCTTTACTTCTATAATGTGCAATACCTTCTTTACTATCCTGCTTTTGGTTAAGATGTACAAAAAAGAGCTGATCGACAAAAGGCCATTTAAGAGAGACCGGTATAATAGTGGGATTTGCGTTTTCTAATTTAAATAAAATAGGGCTACTGAGTTGCGCAATTGCAATATCGTACCCACTACCTCCAAAGCTTCTATTAAGTAATTTGAAGGGGTCAATACCTGCCCATAGAGAGATATTATTAATTAATGTTGAAGAAGTGCCAAGGCCCCATTCTCTGGGAAAATTTAAACGTGTTACTACGCTACATCCAAAATGTGGCTGTAAAAAATCTGAATTTAGTTTTTTTGCCTCCCGCAATATTTCCAATAAAACAAAACTGGTATCGTCTTTTAAATTTGAAATAAGTAAATCCTGCGCAAATCGAAATTCATTTTGATACCAAATTTTGCCATTTATATCTTTACTTGTCCATGAAATCCCTTCTTTTTCTGATACTGTAACTTCTAAAGATTGACCATATCGAGATGGTATGGCGAGCGCATTCGCCCCATCTAAAACTAGGTACTCACCGCTAAGTAGTAATTTGCCGTTGCTGAAATATTTTTTTATCAAATTAAGATCTAAGGTTTTCTATAAAACGTACAACTGCATTAAAGGAGATTTGGTTTTTAGCGAAATGACTAAGAGCTTTCTCTTTTTCATTCTCCGATGTTTCTAATTGATTTAAAATATTCATCATATGCATTTTCATATGACCGTGTTGNATTCCAGTAGTTATCAAAGAACTAATTGCTGCAAAGTTTTGNGCTAATCCTGCAACCGCGACAATCTTCATTAATTCTTCAGCGGAAGGCTTTTGTAACAATAATAATGCAAATTTCACAAGTGGATGTAAAGATGTAAGTCCACCTACAGTTCCTAGGGCTAATGGAATTTCAATCCAAAACGAAAAGGTATCATTCTCTATTCTGGCATGAGTAAGACTCGTATATTTTCCACTTTTCGCTGCGTATGCATGAACTCCTGCTTCAACAGCTCTAAAATCATTGCCAGTTGCTAATACTACTGCATCAACGCCATTCATAATTCCCTTATTATGAGTAACCGCACGACTTCGCTCACTTTTGGCAATATCAACAGCTCGCATAAATTTTTTCGCAAAGATTGCACCGTCAACTTCTTTGGAAGATAATAACTCGACGGGGCAATTAACTTCAGCACGCACTATACATTCAGGAACATAATTGGACAAAATACTAAGCACAACTTCGGGAAAAACTTTGTTTGCAACGAAAGGGCTGTACTTTTCGGCATTAACTTCAACAGCGAGTGATATTTCCTCAAGGCAACTATTAATAAAATTAGCTCCCATTGCATCCAAAGTTTCAAAAGTGCAATGCAATTGATAATAACCGTCTAGGATATCAGTTGAATTAATAAGTATAATATCAATAAGGCCACCCCCACGCTTTTGCATATTATTCTGAATACTAGCAATGCTGTCAATAAGTTTTGGTTTTACTATAGAAAAGAATTCAGCTAAATCATTTGGGTTGCCATAGAAATTAAGATGAATCTGTCCATTTTTTTGTGTTGAAATCACTTCTGCAGAAAAACCACCTTTATCAAGCCAAAACTTAGCCGCTTTGCTTGCAGCTGCAACCACAGAACTTTCCTCTATAACCATAGGAATTGTATAAAGGACATTATTTATCAAAAAATTGGGAGCAACACCAAAAGGCAAGTAATAATTGCTTATGGTATTTTCAATGAACTCATCGTGTAGTTTTTGTAATTTCAAATCATTGTTCCAGTATTTCTTGACTATTGAAACCGCTGAAATATCATTGTCTAAATAGGTTTCGGCTAACCATTCAATTTTTTGGTCCTTGGTTTTTTTTGAAAATCCAGAAACAGGTTTTGCCATATATCGATTTATTGTAAATCACAAAGATAGTATTTATAAACATTTGTTTTACTGCGAAGTTGCCAACAAAGTGATTGGTTTTAACATAAAAAGGCTCTTGCTTTCGTGAAATTTTAGTAAACTTGACATGCTAAAAAATTTAACATTTTGAATAAAAGAGTTGTTTCTTCGATTTTTGCTTTTTTTCTTATTGCTCTTACTTCAATTTTTGCTCAACAAAAAAATATTACTCTTGAAGATATTTGGGGAGGTTCATTTCGAACGACTGGGCTAGACATTCTTCGTTCTTTAAATAATGGAAAGGAGTATTCAGTTTTAAACTACGACCATATAGCCAAGGAATCTACAATAGATGTGTATGATTATTTGAGCGGTGAAAAAACGAGAACTATACTTACAACAAATAATTTGGCCGATATTGACCATATTATATCTTATGAATTTAGCAAGGATGAAAGTAAAATATTATTTACAACCTCTTTGAAACAAGTTTATAGACACTCATCTGTTGGCACATATTACGTCTACGATCTCAAATCTAAGGAGCTGATTTTAGTTTCAGCAAATAAAATTCAGGAGCCTACTCTTAATGGTGACGGTACGAAAATAGCATATGGTTTTGATAATAATTTGTATCTAAAGAATTTAGTTAATGGACAAGAGAAACAAATTACGAAGGATGGTAAGAAAAATAAAATAATTAACGGAATTACAGACTGGGTATATGAAGAAGAATTTGCGTTTGTGCGTGCTTTTGATTGGAATAAAGACGGGACTAAAATAGCATTCATTAAATTTGACGAATCTGAAGTACCTGAATTTTCTATGGATATTTATGGGAAAGATTTGTATCAAACACAACAGGTTTTTAAGTACCCTAAGGCCGGAGAGAATAATGCAAAGGTATCCTTGCATATTTACGATTTGGCCGTTGAAAGTAATAGCAAGATAGATTTGTCTAATTATAATAGTTATTATATTCCTCGAATTAAATGGACCGAAGATAAGGACATATTAAGTGCTCAATTAACAAATCGCCATCAAAACATTGTTGATTTAGTATTCGTTGATTCACAAAAAAACACTACCTCTCTTGTTTTACAGGAAACTGATAATGCTTACATTGATATTACGGATGATTTAACTTTTTTAAAAGATAACAGTTTTATTTGGACCAGCGAGAAAAGTGGATGGAACCATATTTATCACTACAATAAATCCGGAAAATTAATAAATCAAATAACTACTGGTGATTGGGATGTTACTAGTTACTATGGTTTCGATTCAAATACAAATCGTATTTATTATCAAAGCACGGAAAACGGAAGTATCAATCGTGATGTTTACTCTATTTTAAGTTCTGGAGAGAATAAGGTGCACTTGTCACATCAAATAGGAACTAATAGTGCTTTATTCAGTGCGGATTATTCGTATTACATCAATACATTTCAAAACACAGAAACCCCTTACACATTTACATTACAAGAATCGTCAAAAGGAGATCAATTGCGTGAGATTGCAGATAATAATGCATTGAAAAGTACATTGACAGACTATAAAATTTCTCCAAAAGAATTCTCAATAATCAATGTAAATGGTAATGATTTGAACATGTATTTAATAAAACCTTTAGACTTTGATCCAAATAAAGAGTATCCACTTTTTATGTATCAATATTCTGGCCCAGGTTCTCAACAGGTCGCAAATCGCTGGGGCGGATCAAATGATTACTGGCATCAAATGTTGGTGCAGGAAGGTTTTATAGTTGCTTGTGTGGATGGAAGAGGAACTGGCTTCAAAGGCAGGGATTTTAAAAAAATGACACAAAAAGAATTGGGAAAATATGAAGTAGAAGATCAAATAGCAGCAGCGCAAAGTTTAGGGAAATTACCATACATTGATGCTTCTAGAATTGGTATTTGGGGTTGGAGTTATGGGGGCTTTATGTCATCCAATTGCTTATTTCAAGGAGCTGATACCTTTGCGATGGCAATCGCTGTTGCACCTGTTAGTAGTTGGAGATTTTATGATTCTATTTACACAGAACGATATATGGAAACTCCTCAAGAAAATGCTTCCGGTTACGATGAAAATTCACCAATTTCGCATGTTGATAAATTGAAAGGTGACTTTTTATTAGTGCATGGTAGTGGAGATGATAACGTGCATGTTCAAAATACGACTCGATTGGTAGAAGCTCTTATACAAGCGGATAAAGATTTTGAATGGGCTATATACCCAGATAAGAATCATAGTATTTATGGAGGGAATACGCGTTTACATCTTTACAGAAAAATGACTAATTTTATCAAAAATAAATTTATCAATAATGGAAATAAGATAAATAAAGACTAAGTTTGAACTATTAACTATATAATAATAATTAATTCTTTAATAAACTATTATGACTGATCAGCAACTAAAAAAAGGACATCCAAAAGCGCTCTTTACGCTTTTTGCCACAGAAATGTGGGAACGCTTTTCATATTATGGAATGCGTGCACTATTAACATTATATCTTACCGCGGAATTAGTTAATGGAGGATTTGGATTAGACAGAGAAGAATCATTATCAATTTATGCTATTTTTACGGGCTTGGTCTACTTAACTCCAATTCTTGGTGGTTGGGTAGCTGATAAATTCCTTGGCAAACGTAAAACTGTTTATATTGGTGGAATTGTTATGGCTTTTGGTCAATTTTTATTGGCAGCCAGTGCATTTTTGGCCCATTCGTTAGATCCTGTAACACGCCTTTTTGTTTTTAATTTTGGCTTAGGTGTACTTATTATGGGTAATGGTTTTTTTAAACCAAATATCTCAACGATTGTTGGAGATTTTTATGATGATAATGATCCAAGAAAGGATTCTGCTTTCAATATATTTTATATGGGAATTAACCTAGGAGCGATTCTAGGACCTTTTATTGCCGGAGCACTAGGAGAAAATGTTTCTTGGGGTTGGGGTTATTTTGCTGCAGGTGTTGGAATGATTATAGGTGTTCTTTGGTTGAAATCTCGAGAAAGTTCCTTAGAGCAAAAAGGATTACCGCCTAATTCTCTTGAAAGTAAATTTGTATTAGATAGTAAAGATTGGCGTGAGATTATTATGTACGCTATTGGCTTAATAATAACAACATTTGCAGTTGTTATTATATGGAGAATGTTGCCAGATAATGTAGCGAGCGTTATTACTTATTTTGGTTTTGCTGCCGGTATTATTGGATTAGGATATGTCATTTATCAGGGTACAAATGGTTCATCGGAATGGAGTCGAATGATCGTGATTTTAGTTTTGGCCTTTTTTAATGTTGCCTTTTGGGCAGGTTTTGAACAGGCAGGTGGTACAATGAATTTATTTGCAAAAGAAAATACAGATAGATTAATATTTGGATGGGATGTACCTGCTTCTTGGTTTCAAAATATAAATCCAATTGCCATCCTAATTTTTGCACCTATTTTTTCAATAATGTGGTTAAAACTTGATGCTATGAAATTCAATCCACGGACACCTATTAAATTTGCGATTGGATTATTTTTAGGAGCTTTTGCATTTTGGATTATGACTCAAGCAGGTCACGCTGCTGATGGAGGTGGTTTAGTGTCTCCTTGGTGGTTAGTTATGGTGTATGTGGTTTTAACATTAGGCGAGTTAATGTTATCCCCAATAGGCCTTTCAATGATTACTAAGTTGGCCCCTACTAAATTAGTTTCGGTAGTTATGGGATTATGGATGGCAAGTTTTGCAGCTGGTAATTATTTGGCAGGAATGTTAGAAAGTATATTACACAAATATGACTTTGAATTGTATCCTTTTATAACCATGTTGATGTTAGGATCTGGCGTTTGTCTATTATTGCTATCTCCTTTCTTAAACAAAGCAATGAAAGGAATCCACTAAATAAATATTATATTTGAATTAATAAAATTGTGAAAAAGCTCAAGTTATTATACTTGAGCTTTTTCGATTAAATACTTAAAAGATGAGTTAAGAAAAAGTCGTTTTTCACGGTACTTAAATCATATAATAAAACTTCCGTGTGGCGCGCCTAAAGTAGCTTTTAAACGTTGGGTATAATATTGATTATTTGCAGATTTTATGTAAGTTAGAGCCGAGGTTGCAACTTTCTAGTGCGCTGTTATAAATTCATTATTTTTTGGCTACTAACCGATATTGTGGCGCGGAATTGCCATATTATCCCTTTGGTTGTATTCAAAGGCTAGAAAACTGATGCACGTGGGAGATAATGTACAATACATAATAAAAAAAAACGTTCCAGATTTGGAACGTTTTTTTGTTTTAAAAAATAACTTTAAAATATTTGCAATGAATAAATCTCTACTGCTTTTGTTATTATTGATTGCTGGATCAATAAATGCTCAAGAAATACGATGGATGTCAATGAATGAGGCTCTAGCGGCTCAGAAAAAAGAGCCTAAAAAAATATTTATGGATGTTTACACTACCTGGTGCGGGCCCTGTAAAATGCTTGACAGGGATACTTTTAGCAATAAAGATGTAATCGATTTTATAAATAAAAATTACTACGCGGTAAAATTTAATGCTGAAGGGACCGAAGAAATTACTTTTGAAGATTTCACTTATACAAATCCAAATTATCAGAAAGATAGAAAAGGAAGAAATACAACCCATTTTTTCGCAGATGCCTTAAAGCTAACTGGGTATCCAAGTCTTGTGTTTTTTGGGGAAGACGGCTCACTTATACAGGCATTACCGGGTTATAGAAAACCTGCAGATATAGAGATTTTTTTAAAAATGATTGCCAATGATGATTATAAAAAGCTTACTACTACGGAAGCTTGGGAAGAATATCAAAAGAATTTTAAGGGAACCTTTAAGGGGTAGGAATTTTAGATAAGTGCCTCACAATTCCATGTTGTAGGCTCCCTTGCTGCCGGTATGATAGAAAGGGATTTTTCTTTTTTCACAACTACGTTGCCATCTAGAAATATAGCTCTTGAAATTACTTCCATCTGCTAATATTAGTCTAGGTTTTAAACTATCAATGAGTCTCTCAAGATGAATTTTAGGGTTTTGGATTAGAATAACTATATCGATTTTAGAACCATTAGGATATACACCAGAGCTGTCAATAAAGAGAACCACTTCATTGCCATGTTTTATTAGCTTTGGAATGATTGCTTCGGTGTAATTATGAATTCTTTGAGATATTCTATAACTCTTAATTGGATAGGCATTTTTGAAGGTTTTTAGGGAATCACTTTTAAATACAACTAAATTTTCTGCTTGTTTGAAACCAATCATTGAGGCTTTATTCGACTGAAATATGACAAGTTCAGAGATTGATGTTTTGTACTTATCCAAGATGAAAGTTCCTAGTAATAAATTGAAACTCAGAGTTAAATAACAAAACTTTTTATAGCTGAACTTTTTGCAGAAAAGAATGAAAAAAATAATCAACAAATAGGTAGCACACATTTTCGCCTCTGTAAAGGAAATTTCTTTGAATAAAAAATCTTCTCGACTAGCAATCCACCTTATAAAATCATTTAGTTTACTAATAGAATAATTGTACGAAGCATCATACCAAGTTGGTAAACTCTGGGATGCCGATAAAATAATATATAGTAAACTTCCTCCTAATATTATTCCCAATCCAGGAATTACCACCAAATTAGTTACAAAGAATAGTGCTGGAAACTGATGAAAATAATATAAACTTAAAGGAAGAACTCCTAATTGAGCCGCAAGACTAACGGTTAATACATCCCATATTATTTTGTCCAGAAAGAATTGTGGGCGATAGTATTTATAAAGCATTGGCTGTACCCAAATAATTGAGAATACTGCTAAATAGCTCAATTGAAATCCAGCATTGAATAACCACAATGGATTATATAGAAGTAATACAAAAAACGAAAGGAATAATGCATTTATAGTATTTGATTGCCGATTAATAGTTTCAGCAGAAATTAAAAATGAAAACATCGTTACGGCTCTAGTCACGGAGGGAGACAGCCCACTAATAAATGCAAAACACCAAAGAATTGCTATAAGAAGGATGTTAAAAAGGTAGTTTCCATATCGAAAATGTTTTATGGGTTTAAATAATACTGATAAGATAAAAAATAGGATTCCCACGTGTAGGCCAGAAACTGCCAATATATGAATCGCTCCTGCATCTGCATAAGCACTATAGAGTTCCTTGCTAATATCCTTTTTTTGTCCAAGAGCCAGGGCCTCAATAATAGCTCTTTCATCTGTCTCCAAAGAAGTTGATTGTAATTTACTTAGCAAAAAATTTCGAAATCGCTGGGCTAGACCAAATACAGTAATACTTCCATGAGTATATTTCAAAATATTTTTTTCCGAGATTTGAATTTGACCATATACACCGAGGGTCTGCATATATTTGGAATAATCAAACTGATGAGGGTTTTGGGGAATCGGCATGGTTTTAATGGCTGCAGATACAAGTAATATATCGTTCACGGCAAAATCGGAATTCATAGAATCTTTTTGAATACTAATTAAAATCTTGCCACGCGCTATTTTACCCTGAATGGCTTCAATTTGCCCTATGTATTTTAAGTTATAAGGGTCTGATTTGAGTTCTTCTAGAATTTTAAATTGTAGAAGTATCGGTACTTCTTCTGAATAAAAATGGGAATAGTGCGAGGGTTGGAAACTGGGTAGTCGGTATTGATAGTTAAAATAACCAATAAAGAAAAAACATATGTAACTAATAACGCCAAAGGTAATTGACGGTAACAACGACTTTCTAGCAGTCAGCCAAAAAATTAAAAGCAATAATAATGTAATCAGGAGTAATATAAAACTATTGAAAAGCTGAAAGGGTAGGAAATAAGCTGTTATTATCCCGAAGGTCAATAATAAAGAAAAGTGTACTATTGGATAATTTATAAACTTCATCCTAATGATAATAATCAGAATGGGAGTTGATATGAATTAAAGATAGAAAATATTTATATAATTCTACGAACAGCTACAAAAGCTTGTTTCCAATACTGTTCTTCCATTGAAGAAATAATGACACCTTTTGCTATAGTTGAGTGGATAAAAAGGATTTCTCCTTTTTTAATATCTATTACTAATCCAACGTGATTTATTGCATTTTTTTTATCGGTTTTAAAAAAAACAAGATCACCTTGAGTTACATCACTCAATGAAATGGGTAAGCCTCTGGTGGCCATATCCCTAGATATTCGTGGCAATACCACATCCTCTTTCTGGAAAGCTGTGTAAACAAGGCCTGAGCAATCCATGCCTGATTTCGTTGTTCCACCAAATTTATAACGTGTGCCTTCGAAAGTCTTGGCAAAATCTATAACATTATCAACCTTATTTTTATCGGAAGTGGAGTTAATTTCCTTTCTTCCTTCTAATGAATTATAGTTTACATTCTTATCAGAAATCTTTGTTTTAATCTCTTTGGTGTTATTACTAGTCGGATTATTAGTAACACTTGAAGTTTTATTTGTCGTGCTTTTCGAGCTACTACAGGATAAGAAAACCAACATAAAAAAACCGAATGTAAAAACCTTCATCATATGAAACTTAGCTTAGCTAAAAATAAAAAAAATAATTTAACTACCCTTGACAGCATCATAAATAAGCTTTGCTGTTTTTTCACTGGCACCTTTGCCTCCCAGCATATTTTCCAAATCATAATACTCTAAAAACAATTTGGCTCTATTATAAGGATCAAGAATAATCTTGAGTTCATGTTCGAGATTTTTTGTATTCAACTCGGTTTGAATAAGCTCAGTGATCACTTCTTTATCTAATATCAAGTTAACCAATGAAATGTATTTCAATTTTATGACTCGTTTTGCGATTTCATACGATATCCTACTTCCTTTGTAACAAACAACTTGAGGTACTTTGAATAAGGCCGTTTCCAACGTTGCAGTACCCGATGTAACTAAGGCTGCATTAGCCACGCTTAACAAATCATAGGTTTTATTTAGGAGTAAATGAACATTTTGTTTTTGAATAAAAGGAGCATAGAATTCGGCGCTTTGGCTTGGTGCTCCTGCAATTATAAACTGAAATTCTTTGAAATTTTCAACCACTGAAAGCATAATTTCGAGCATTTTCGAAATTTCCTGTTTTCGACTTCCAGGAAGTAAAGCTATAATGGGTCGCTCATCAAAACCATTTTCTTTCTTAAAATTTTCAGGAGATATTAGCGGACGATTAATAATTGCGTCAATCAATGGGTGTCCAACAAAATGTACTGGGAAGTTGTGTTTATTTTCATAGTATTCCTTTTCAAAAGGAAGAATAACATACATTGCATCTATATCTCGTTTGATATCTTTAATTCTTCCTTCTTTCCATGCCCAGATTTGAGGGGAAACATAATAATGTGTTTTAAATCCTTTTAGTTTAGCCCATTTTGCTATACGAAAGTTAAAGCCTGGATAATCAATGAAAATTATCACATCTGGCTGATAAGCCTCAATGTCTTTTTTACAGAAGGCGATATTCTTAAAAATCGTTTTTAAGTTAAAGAGGACTTCTGCAAATCCCATAAAGGCTAGTTGCCGATAATGTTTTACGAGATCGTCACTAACACTGTTCATCAAGTCACCTCCCCAAAACCGAAAGGCCGCATCGCTATCCTGTATTTTGAGAGCTTTCATTAGGTTGGCACCATGTAAATCTCCAGAAGCTTCTCCTGCTATAAGATAGTACTTCATATTAATAGAATTTGGAAACTAACACAATAATGGCCGCGATTAAAGTAGCCATAATTACTCCACGCGCTTTATAGTATTCATTTTTCTTCAGAAATAGAAAAAACACAATTAAATTTAGTAATGCACCTAAAGCAATTATGTTTCCTAAAACATCTTGTTCGAGGGCTATTTCTAAGGTTGTTTCTAAATCGTATTTAGAAAAAAAGAAAATATATAAATAACTGCCAGAAATATTTGCTACAATGCCAATTAAAAAACCAATAAGTAATTCTTTTCCAATTTTTCCCTTCATTAGATATCCCAAGTATTTATGTCCTTAATTGCATGATGGGCAGTAAGGTCAAATTGAACAGGTACCACGGAAACAAATCCATGATGTAACGCCCATTCATCAGTATCCTCACCCTTATCTTCGTTTACAAATTCACCCGTCAACCAATAATAATCACGACCAAGAGGATTGGTTCTTTTGTCGAATTTTTCTTCCCAATGTGCATTTGCTTGTCTACATACTTTTATCCCTTTGATATCTTTAGCAGGTAATTTTGGAATATTTACATTTAAGACAACACCCTTTGGTAAACCATTTTTAAGACATTGTTTCACTAATAATTCTATATATTTCTTTGCGGGTTCAAAATCAGCTTCTAAGGAATAGTCTAATAATGAAAATCCAATAGATGGTATTCCAAGAGTTCCAGCTTCAACGGCTGCACTCATAGTGCCACTATATATAACATTTATTGATGAATTGCTGCCATGATTCACGCCACTAACACAGAGGTCTGGTTTTCGTTTTAATATTTCATTTACAGCAATTTTAACACAATCAACAGGTGTTCCGCTACAACTAAACTCAACCTGTGGTGCCCCTTTAGTTACGGTGATGCTATTACAATATAAAGTGTCATTAATAGTTATTGCATGACCCATTCCACTTTGCGGCGCATCTGGAGCTACAACATAAACCTCCCCTATAAGATTCATTACTTCAATAAGCGATCTTATTCCTGGAGCTGTAATTCCATCGTCGTTGGTAACAAGAATTAAGGGTCTTTTTTTTGGCATTGAAAAAAGTTTCAGAAAGCTAAAATACAACTATTAAAGTTTAAATGAATAGTGGTAAAATTCAATTTAACAATAAGTATTTCAAGACTGGGTGCCTAATTATGACCTCGAAACAATTTTTTTTTGACAAGATTCTCAACGTCAAAAACATTTATTTAAGCTATATTGACGCTGAATTTTGTTTAACAAAAAATTAGTATCTATATAGATGCTTGGCATGATTTTTTATATAATTTAGGGCACCCATAATTTAATAAATTGATTCGTATGAAATTAATGAAAAAGAATATTAAAATTTTGTTCTTGACAGTTTTTATAGCTGCCGCTTCTTGTAGCTTTACAACTAAAGATTTCAATGACCCAGACAAAGATAAACTCCTTTTAGATTTAATTACCTATGTATTACAGAAGGGTCATTATGATTCAAAAGATATTAATGATGAATTTTCAGTTGGAGTTTATACAGATTTCATAAATGGTTTGGATCCACTTAAAAGATATTTTCTGGCTTCAGATATAGACGATTTTTCTATTTATAGAACCGAAATTGATGATCAAATAAAGAACAAGGATCTTTCATTTTTTGATTTAGTGTACAGCCGTTTTATTGAAAGAATGGGAGACGTAAAAAAAATGTATGGTAATTTGTTGGATGAGCCATTTGATTACACAGAAAATGAATCTATCAATGTTGATTATGATAATTTAGAATATGTTACATCTAAAAAAGAGATGGAAGAGCGATGGAGAATCCAATTAAAATTTTCTACTATATCTGCGTATTATGATTTAATGGAAGAAGAAAAAGCCAAGTCTGTTGGTGATTTTAGTTCAACCAAAACTAAGAGCAATGAGGTTACAGGGGATTTAATTGATAGAGATTTTTCGGATGAAGTTAAAGAAACTTCCAAAATTGAAGAATATGTGCCTATGTCTAGTAAAGAATTGGAGGAGAAATCTCGAAACACCTCAAAGACTTCTCTAAACGAATATTTTGATTTTACAGATGATTTAGAGCGCAAAGATTATTTCGCGATATTTTTAAATACAATTGTTGAAGAATTTGACCCTCATACAAATTATTTTGCGCCGCCAGATCGTGATCGTTTCGACCTTCGCATGTCGGGGAAGTTAGAAGGAATAGGTGCAAGGTTACAGAAGAAAAATGATTTTATAAACGTGATTGAAATAATAAGTGGAGGGCCAGCTTGGCGGGGGGAACATATAGAAGTTGGAGATATTATTTTGAAAGTTAGACAAGAGGATGAAAAAGATGCTATAAGTGTTGTTGGAATGCGTATTGATGATGCAGTAAAGTTAATAAAAGGACCAAAAGGAACTCAGGTAACACTAACTATAAAACGTGTTGATGGGTCTATTGAAGAAGAAACAATTACTCGTGATATAGTTGAACTTGAAGAAACATGGGCTAAATCTGCCGTGATTGAAAAGGAGGAGATGAAGTTTGGATTAATTAACCTTCCTACTTTTTATTTCGATATGGAAAATTATAAAGAGCGTAATGCAGCGACTGATATAAAAAAGGAGATTATTAGTTTAAAGGAAGAAGGAATGGAAGGATTAATTTTGGACTTACGAGATAATGGAGGAGGATCCTTACGAACCGCAGTAGATATTGCAGGTCTGTTTATTAAAGCGGGTCCAGTGGTTCAAGTTGCTTCTAGCGGAAAAAAGAAGGAAGTTTTAGAGGATAAAAATAATGAAATTATTTGGGATGGTCCTTTGGTGATTTTAGTAAATGAACTGTCCGCTTCCGCTTCGGAAATATTAGCTGCTGCCATGCAAGATTACAAGCGTGCTATCATTATTGGAAGCACCCAAACATATGGTAAGGGAACTGTGCAGAATATGATTGATCTTAATCAATGGCTTCGCAATAATGATTTAGGTGATATGGGAGCATTAAAACTTACAACTCAAAAATTCTATAGAGTAAATGGTGGATCAACTCAATTGGAAGGGGTAAAGAGTGATGTCGTAATGCCAGATCGTTATAGTTATATAGATGTTGGCGAAAGAGATTATGATAATCCATTACCTTATGATAAAATTGAGTCGGCCGATTTTGATATTTGGAATGGCTATGTCGATTTTGAGGAAGCTATCAATCANAGTAAAACTCGCATGGTAGAAAGTGAACAATTAAGATTAATTGAAGAGAACGCACATTGGATTAAAGATCGGCGTGACGAATTGGAAGTTAATTTGAATTATGAATCCTATAGCAATGAAATTGCAAGACGAAAAGAGGAAACCAAAAAGTTTGATGCCATTGATAAATATGATAACAAATTGAGTTATAAGTCACTTGACCGAGAGATAGCGCTAATGAAGGAAGATACGACCTTGAGGGAAAAACGCAAAAGATGGCATAAAAGTTTGACTAAAGATATTTATGTTGAAGAAGCGGTAAATGTGTTACAAGACCTTAAAGTCAATAACATAAAATCGGAGAAAGTTGCCGTGATTAAAAATTAAAGGCCAACTTAATTCTATTTAATAAAGTGCATACTTTATTTCCTATTTAGTACAAAGAATTAAGTATTTTTACTAAGTGAATACTTCAACATCATTGTCAAAGATTGCGCTCCAAAAGTTTAGAAGAAACTTTTGGGGCGTTTTTAGTTTATGCTTCTTGTCATTATGTGTTCTGACGGCCATTTTTGCATACGCTTTAGCACCGGATAATTCACAAAATGCTAATCAAATGCATTTATCAATCCATTCTAAACCACCAGGATTTATTTCAAAAATATTAACAATCCCAAATGAAATTGAACCGGAAAATGCCTTTATTGAATTTTTCTTCGGAAGCAAGAACGCAAATACTGAAGTTCCAATTTCTTCTTATGAATTAGAGGCGAATGGATTAAAGATCACAGAATTTACAATCGATGGAAGTGCAGGGCTTGAAAAGCATTACGATTTATCATTTTTTCCTTTGCTAAAATCTCTGGATGATATTCCAAAACGTTATATTTCAGAAAAAAAGTTCATTCTTGGCACGGATAAATATGGGCGAGATCTCCTTAGTAGGATGCTTGTAGGTATTCGTATTTCTCTGGCGATTGGTTTTGTGGCTGTTTTTATTTCGTTGCTTATTGGGATTACATTAGGATCAATAGCAGGTTATTTTGGCGGAAAAATTGATGCCTTAATTATGTGGATCATCAACATAACATGGTCTATCCCTACATTGCTGTTGGTAATAGCAATAACCTTAGCTCTTGGAAAGGGTTTCTGGCAGGTGTTCATTGCGGTTGGACTTACAATGTGGGTTGAAGTTGCTCGTGTTGTACGTGGACAAGTAATGGGAGTAAAAGAAATGCAATATGTTACGGCGGCTCGTACCTTGGGGTTTACTGATTTTAGAATTATTATGAAGCATATTTTACCGAATGCCATGGCGCCTGTAATTATTATTTCGGCAGCTAATTTTGCTGGAGCTATTTTGATAGAAAGCGGATTGAGTTTTCTTGGCATTGGAGCACAACCCCCGATGCCCAGTTGGGGGGGTATTATAAAGGATCATTACGCATATATTATTTTAGGGAAGCCTTATTTAGCTTTAATCCCCGGTTTTGCCATAATGAGTTTAGTAACTGCATTCATGTTAATTGGTAATGCTTTAAGGGATGCTTTGGATGTTAGAAATGGATAGAAAAGTTAAATGAATCGAAAATTTTTATACCCGCTCCTTGTGGTCATTATTACCATAGTACTGTATTATCGATATAAAGATGTTGACGTAAACAGTGATTCTAGCAGTAGGATATTAATAGCTAATGAGAGTTTTTCAACTTCAGAATTTAGCGAAAACGATGCCCCAACTTCTACTACAGGAGTTATTATAAAACATGAGTATTTTTCTTTGTCTTACTCTGAAACTCATGAACAAGCTGAATGGGTGGCATATGAATTGCTTAAGAAACACTTATCTAAAAATGAAATTGAACGCCCCTATTTCATTGATGATCCAAGTGTTAAAACTAAATCGGCCGATTGGCAGAACTATAAAAATTCTGGATATGATCGAGGACATTTATGTCCGGCTGGTGATAGGAGGTTTTCTTCTGTTGCTTATAATGAAACATTTTTCACTAGCAATATCAGCCCACAAGATCATCAGTTTAATGCTGGAATTTGGAATAGATTGGAGCAAAAAGCACGCTTTTGGGCAGACAAATTCGATGGAGTATATGTGGTTACCGGCCCTGTCCTCAAGGAAGGATTAAATACGATTGGTACTGAACATGTTTCGGTCCCGGAAGAGTTTTATAAAATTATAGTGGACGTGTCAAATGGAAATTATAAAGCACTTGCATTTTTGATCCCCAATGAACCGAGTAATAATTCTTTTTATGATTTTGTAGTACCTATTGATTTTATTGAAGAAAAAACGAGGATTGATTTCTTTCCAAATCTTTCCGAATCAATAGAGCTTAGAATGGAAGCTACGGTAGATTTAAAATTATGGGCTGAACATTAAATCTAGAGTTGTTTAATTTTCTATGTATGCAAAAAAACCTATTTGCAAGAAGAAAGTACTAGGAATTCACAAAATTGGAAGCATCTAACCTAACAAAAATAAATAACAAAATAGTAAATCCCCATAAACCTGAGCCACCATAACTAAAAAAGGGCAAAGGAATTCCAACAGTTGGAAAAAGGCCCGTGACCATTCCAATATTTACAAAAAAATGAAAAAATAATATAGCTGCAACACTATATCCATAAACTCTGCTGAACTGATTTTTCTGCCTTTCTGACAGAAATAATATGCGAGTAATAAGACCAATAAATAAGAAGATCACGAGTATTGATCCCATAAAACCCCATTCTTCACCAACAGTACTAAATATATAATCGGTGTGTTGTTCTGGCACAAAATTACCTTTGGTTTGAGTTCCCTGTGTCCATCCTTTTCCTAACCAACCACCACTTCCAATGGCAATTTCACTTTGATTAGTATTATACCCTATTCCTTTAATATCAATTTCTTTGCCCAGAACTATGTTAAATCGGTCTCGATGACGCTGTTCAAAAACATTTTTAAATATGTAATTAACAGAAAGGGCGAATCCAATACACGCAAGTACAATAGTAGTATACTTTAATAGGTTAGGGCGTCTTTTTCTATTTTTAAAGTAAATAATTCCAGTAATTAATAGAATACCCAATGCTACCCAAGTTACTCCTAAAGCTAGAGTGCTTACAAATAGTGCCGCAGCAAAAAAACCTAAAAGCAAATAAACAAAATGAAGTCCTTCCCGGTAAAGCGGAAATATGAAAGCGACATAAATTAAAGCACTTCCTGGATCGGGTTGTGGAATAATAAATAGCGCAGGCAGAGCAATAATTAAAAAAGCCCTTAGCTGTTGTGAAAATTCTTGCATGTTGGTTTGAATATCACTCACATATTTTGATAAGGCTAAGGCCGTTGCGGCTTTTGCGAATTCGCTGGGTTGAATTCCAAAACTTCCAAATGAATACCAAGAAGTAGCACCATTGATACTATTCCCAAAAACGTAAAGCCCGAGTAAAGACAGTAAGGAAATGATGTATATAACACTTGAAAAACGCTCATAGAATTTCGAATCTACGGCAAGAATAAAAACTATTAAGAGTAAGCTTAAAATTATAAAAATAAGCTGTCTGGCGTAAATCTGACTAAAATCTAAAATACCTGCTTGTGAATCGCTAAGGGAGGCAGAATAAATATTTATCCAACCTATTCCAACCAAAGCGAAATAAAAAATTATGGTTAACCAATCAAACCGTATTTTACTTTTTCCTATTCCCACTATTGATTTATGCTAAATGGGTTTCCACTTAATGGCTTGGCGTATTCGGACTCTAAACTTCCTTCAAGTACAAATTTTTCCATATCGGTTCTGGTAATTTCGCCTTTCAAATATTTTTCGATCATTAGACCAGCAATACGTCCGGCCCATCTTGATCCCCAATATCCATTTTCAACGAAAACGGCAATCGCAATTTTTGGATCATCCTTAGGCGCAAAGGCAATGAATATTGAATGATCTGTTAACTGTGTTCGTTTACCATCAATTTTGGTGTAGTTTTCTGCTGTCCCCGTTTTTCCACAAATCTCTATTCCGGGTATTCGAATGCTTGCGGCTGTTCCATAATTATAAACGTCATTCATTCCTTGTATAACCGGATCAAAATGTTTTGCATCTATCGTTGTATAATTTTTTTTGGAATAAATTTTTGGAATGGTGTCTACACCCATAATATTTTTAATAATATGGGGTTTGTAATACCAGCCTTTATTTGCAATCGCTGCAGTGAAATTAACCATTTGCATTGGTGTTAAAGAAACTTCACCTTGCCCAATGGCGTTCGATATAGTTGCAGTTGCAAACCACTTGTAGGTAGGATAATCATAACTGCGATTGTAGAATTTAGAATTAGGAATATAGCCAGGACGTCCACTTGGAAGATCATAACCTAAAAAATTTCCCAAACCGAAACTTGAAAGATGCTTTTTCCAATTGTCTATGCCTTCTTGAGGTGTCGGATATTTTTCTATCGTCCTTCTATAAACAGTACAAAAATAAGCATTGCAAGAATTGGCAATACCCCCAACCATAGATAAAGGAGTAGAGTGATGGTGACAGGCCAATTTTTTGCTTCCTCCGTAATTGTATCCGCCATGACAATAGACGCTTTCTTTAGTGTCTATTACTCCTTCTTGCAGACCAATAAGAGCTATTAAAGTTTTGAAAGGAGAACCAGGAGGATATTCTCCTGATAACACTCTGTCAAATAATGGCTTTGTTATTGAATCGTAATGCAGTTGAGTGTAATTTTTAGAGCGGTTTCTGCCTACAAGTAAAGCTGGATCATAATTTGGAGCTGCAACCAAGGCTAAAATTTCTCCAGTAGCAGGTTCAAGGGCTACGATGCCCCCTCGTTTATTTTGCATCAGCAATTCACCATATTGCTGAAGAGTTTCATCAATAGTTAATTTAATATCTTTTCCTCTTTCTGGCAGGGTGTCGTAGATTCCTTTTTTATATGACCCAATATCTCTGTTAAAACGATCCTTTTGGACATATTTCACCCCTTTTACACCTCTCAACACACTTTCATATTGTGCCTCAACACCCCCCATTCCAATTAACTCACCCATTTGGTAGTATGGATTTTTATCTATTATTCTTTCGTTAACTTCTGAAATATAACCCAAAACATTGGCAGAATGATTTACTTGATAATCGCGCAACGAACGTTTTTGAATATAAAAGCCTTCATACTTATGCATCTTTTCTGAGAGATATGCGTATTGCTCTTTATTTAACTGAGGAATTACCACTGATGGTAGTCTGGGAGAATAGACTCTCGCTTTTTTTAGGATAGTTTTAAATTCTTCTTTTGTAATTCTTAGAAGGTCACAAAATTCTAGAGTGTCTAATGGTTTTACATCTCTTGGCACAACCATAACGTCATAGGAGGGTTGATTTGCAACCAATAATTTGTCATTTCTGTCAAAAACATATCCTCGTTGTGGATAGTCATAAATTATTTTGACAGCATTCCCTTCAGACATTTTCTGAAAAGAGGTGTCATAAATTTGAAGATAAAAGAGCCGTCCGGTGAAAATTAAACCGGTTACCAAAACGATGGAAAGAAACAATAATTTTTTCATTAAGACTTTCGGCTAAACAAGACTAACGTACTATAGATTAATATTATGCTAAAGATACTCGAAAAAAAAGTTGATTTTAGCAATAAGAGCACATGCGAAAAGCTAAAAATTTCTAAAGAAAATAGAATAAGATGATGTACCAACACCATGAGGAAGATATATGTTATTAGCTCCATAAATGGGGCCTTATTAATTTTTATCATATTGTATTCATAACTTACTCCAAATGAAAATTTAAGAATGACTGGTCTTGCATATGCAATGACAATGGAGGCAGCAGCATGCACACCACCCGAATCCCCAAATAAATCTATGGACAACCCTAAAATGAAGCTTAAAAATATTAGAAGACCTTTATTTCCATCCAATGGAAATACAAGTATAAAAAGTACGTATAAATATGGATTTATATATCCTAAAAAATTAATATGATTTAATAGAAGAACCTGTAATAATACCAAGATTATAAATCTAAAAAAGCTTTGGATGATTTCACTATTATTCATCCTCTCCTTCTTTTTCTAATATTTTAATTTCTTCAGCCCTAGTATTTTCTATTAAGTATACATATTTCAAATTTGTCATATCATTGAACAACTTAATATCTAAATTATAACTATCATTTTCTCCTAATTCGAAGGCTTGTATAGTTCCTATTTGTAGTCCTTCAGGAAAGATTGTAGATTTTCCTCCAGTAAGAATAGTATCCCCGACTTTCACAGGAGCTGTTCTATTAACTTCGATTAGTTGAACTACATTTGGCTCTTTAGTATCCCAAACAAGGCTTCCAAAATGATCCGAATTTTTAAGCTTTGCATTTACTTGGCTATTAGAATTCAAGATAGACTGCACAGTGGCATAATTTTTTGAAACATTATTAACAATCCCAATAATACCATTAGTTGTAATAACGCCCATATCAATTCGAACTCCCTGATCGGAGCCCATTTCAATAGTGAGTAGATTTTTTGTTTTAGAATAGTTATTATTTATTACCCGAGCACTAATGAATTTATATTTAAAAAAAAATTGACTACTATCTTGAATAACAGGTTCGGAATCATATTTATAAAATTCCAAGATCCCTCGAAGACGAATGTTTTCATCCATCAATTTTTGGTTCTCTTTTATTAACCCGAAATATTGAGTAAAATTACTTTTAGCCTTGTAAATACCACCGCTTATAAAATTGGCGGAACTCATAAACTTTGTGTTGTGATAAGAATGAGACCTAATTGTGAGAGTAATGGCAAAAAAAAATAAAATGCTAAACAACAGAAAGTTTTTATTTCTTATGAAAAAAAAGAGAATCTGTTGCATAATGAATGAAAACTTATTTTATCAATACGCTTTTATATTTGGTTAGGTTTTTAAGACAGATTCCCGTTCCACGAACAACGGCTCTTAGAGGGTCTTCGGCTATATAAACTGGAAGATCAGTTTTTTGAGACAATCGTTTGTCGAGCCCCCTTAGCATAGACCCACCACCAGCTAGATAAATTCCTGTATTGTAAATATCTGCGGCCAGTTCCGGAGGGGTTTGAGACAAAGTTTCCATAACGGCATCTTCAATTCTTATAATAGATTTATCTAATGCTTTTGCAATCTCGCGATAAGATACCTGAACTTGTTTTGGTTTCCCGGTTAGTAAATCTCTTCCCTGAACATCCATTTCTTCGGGTGGAAGCTCTAGATCCTCGGTTGCAGCACCGATTTGAATTTTAATTTTTTCGGCAGTACGTTCTCCAACATATAAGTTATGTTGAGTTCGCATATAATACACAATATCATTAGTAAAAACATCTCCAGCAACCTTTACTGATTTATCACAGACAATACCACCAAGAGCAATTACAGCTATTTCAGTAGTTCCACCTCCAATATCAATCACCATATTTCCCTTTGGTTGCATAATATCAACACCAATTCCAATTGCAGCGGCCATTGGTTCGTGAATCAAATAAACCTCCTTACCATTTACACGTTCAGCACTTTCTTTTACGGCACGCATCTCTACTTCAGTAATGCCACTGGGAATACAAATTACCATTCTTAAAGAAGGTTTAAGCCATCTCTTTTTTAGTGCTGGAATGTCACTGATAAACATATTTATCATTTTTTCGCTAGCATCAAAATCGGCTATAACTCCATCCTTTAATGGTCTTATCGTTTTAATGTTTTCATGCGTTTTCCCTTGCATTAATGCAGCTTCTCTACCAACTGCGATTATTTTACCAGTTGTACGATCACGTGCCACAATAGATGGGGCATCAACTACAACTTTATCATTGTGAATAATCAGAGTGTTAGCAGTTCCTAAATCGATAGCAATTTCTTCAGTTAAGAAGTCAAAAAATCCCATAAGTTAATTCGGTGGTGTTGAAATTAAATATATTGAGTTATTACTCAAAACAAATGTAATAAATTTTAATGCTTAAAATGACGTGTTCCAGTAAATACCATTGCCATTTTGTGTGCGTTGCAAAAATCGATACTTAATACGTCTTTTATTGAACCTCCTGGCTGTATTACAGCTGTTATACCCGCATTATTAGCAATCTCTACACAATCTGGAAAGGGAAAAAAAGCATCGCTCGCCATAACACTGCCGTTCAAGTCAAAGTTAAATGCTTTAGCCTTTTCAATTGCATGATTTAAGGCATCTACCCTAGACGTTTGACCCGTTCCACTAGCACACAATTGTCTCCCTTTTGCCAAAACAATCGTATTGGATTTCGTATGCTTACAGATTTTCGATGCAAACATCAAATCTTTTAACTCATTAGAATCTGGTTTATTGTTAGTTACGTATGTTAAATTTTGTGTATTGTCGGTTATTCCATCCTTATCTTGGACTAAAGTTCCATTCAAACATGTTCTAACACTTGTTTTAGGCAAATTGACATGTTTTTGCACCAGTAGAATCAGATTTTTTTTTCCTTTTAGAATTTTTAATCCTTTTTCAGAAAATGATGGTGCTATCAAGACTTCACAAAATAGTTTATGAATTTCTTGAGAAGACGCTTCGTCTATTTCTGTATTTGAAATTAAAATTCCTCCAAATGCCGATATAGGATCTCCCGCTAATGCATCCAGATAAGCTTCTTTAACTGTTGATCTTTGTGCTAATCCACATGCATTGTTATGTTTTAAAATGGCGAACGTAGGAAGTTCATTTGTAAATTCAGACATAAGATTTACTGCAGCATCAATGTCTAAAAGATTGTTATAACTCAATTCTTTGCCGTGGAGAGTATCAAACATTGCATCAAAATCTCCAAAGAAAAACCCTTTTTGATGCGGGTTTTCACCGTATCTTAAGATCTTGCCATTTGTTTCGCTGATTTTTAGTGCCGCAATGTTATGATCATTATTAAAATAATTAAATATAGCGGTATCGTAATTTGACGAAACATTAAATGCTTTTGCTGCAAATTTTCTTCGACTTGTCAAAGAAATGTTTCCTTCGCTCTCAGTAAGTATTTTCAAAAACTCATCGTAGTCCTCCATGGAAGAAACACAAATGGAATCTTTGAAATTTTTTGCAGCAGCACGAATAAGAGAAATACCTCCAATGTCTATTTTTTCAATAATATCTTGTTCATCTGCCCCAGAAGCAACTGTTTTCTCAAAAGGGTATAAATCAACTATAATTATGTCAAGTTGAGGAATGTCATATTCCTCCATTTCTAGAATATCCTTTTTATTGTCTTGTCTATTTAAAATTCCTCCAAATATTTTAGGATGCAATGTCTTCACTCGACCTCCCAGAATTGAAGGGTAATTCGTAACTTCTTCAACGGGAATCACATCAATACCTAAATCGTTAATAAATTTTTGAGTTCCACCAGTAGTATATATTTTCACACCAAGCTCACTTAATTTTTTTACAACGGGAGCCAGGCCTTCTTTGTGAAAAACTGAAATTAAAGCAGAAGAGACCTTTTTAATGTCATTCATTGGATAAAATTTTAGCATCTGCTTTTGCTGCAGACAGCTACAAAAGTAAACAATTACGCAGGAATTTTGTAACATAAATTAATAGAATTAGTCTTATCTTTATTTTGAAATACTATTATTAAAACCAATCAGATGTTAATCTATCTTCGTGTATTAAAAGAGAGCTTTTACTTTGCTATTAATGCACTTACAAATAATAAGTTGCGCACGTTTTTGTCATTATTAGGAGTAACAATTGGTATATTCTCAATAATTTCCGTTCTAGCTGCAGTGGATTCTTTGAAGAAAGAAATCAAAGGAAGTATAAGTTCTTTAGACAATAGTACAATTTTTTTAGGTCGTCATTCTTTCGGTCCCACGGAAGTTCCAATTTGGAAAAGGGAGCAATTTCCTGATGTAACCTTTGAAGAATATCAGTATCTAAAGAAGACATTACCTAATTTAAATGCTGCATCTTATACATTAAATGTTCAAAGCGAGACGGTAAAATATGATAAAAAATCAGTGGGAAATGTAGAAATTGGGGCCGTTACTGAAGAATATTATGAGATTGAATCACTTAAAATTGCACAAGGACGCTTTTTTAACGAAGCGGAATCTTCTAGTGGAACGCCAGTAGTTGTGTTAGGAGACGAAATTGCCAGTACACTATTTGAATCTTCAGAAGCATCTATTGGTAAAAAAGTTCGAATGTATGGAAGAAAGTTTACAGTAATTGGTGTGTTAGAAAAAGAAGGAAGTGGTTTATTTGGTGATTCGAAGGATACTTCTGTTTTTATGCCAGTGAATATTGTTAGAAGGATTTATGGAGATAACAATAAATCTACCTTCCCATTTATTATTATTAAACCTGAAAGTGGAGTGGATAATGCCGAGTTTATCGCGACCATCAAGCAAAAATTGAGATTATTTAGAGGGTTAAGAGCTGAGGAAATTGATGATTTTTTTGTCAATCAACTTCAAGGGTTTGCCGATTTAATAGATAACATGACTAGCAGTCTCAATAAAATGGGCCTTGTAATTAGTGGATTTTCATTACTTGTGGGTGGTTTTGGTATCGCAAATATTATGTTTGTAAGTGTCAAGGAGAGGACCAATTTAATTGGAATTCAAAAATCTCTAGGGGCAAAAAATAAATTTATTTTATTTCAGTTTTTATTTGAAGCCGTAATACTTGCCCTAATTGGAGGTTTAATTGGTTTATTTTTTGTTTTCATTGTATCACTTTTGGCATCCCAATTTACCGGTGATTTTGAATTCGTTTTATCCCCATGGAATATGTTCATCGGCACATTAGTTTCTGCAATTATCGGTTTAATATCTGGAATTCTACCTGCTATATCGGCATCTAAACTAGATCCTGTTGAAGCCATAAGAACTGGAATGTAAGAACTAGAGTGAAAATTTGAAAAATTTCACTGTAGAAGAATAGGTTAGAGAGAATTTGAAATTTATAAAATGTCAGATACCCTTTTATTAAGCCATTCTAAAAAGTGTTCGTCTTCAATAGAAAAAGGATTTTCTGTATTTGAATCTATATCAATCTGACCAATATTTTTTCCATCCTTAAATAAAGGAACAACAATTTCTGCTTTAACATAAATACTACAAGCAATGTAATTGTCTTGTGCTTTCACATCTGCAACTACAAAGTTTTTGTTAGATAAAGCAACTTGGCCACAAATGCCTTTTCCAAAAGGTATTACAGTATGATCTGTTGGCTCTCCTGCAAAAGCTTTTAAGTGCAAGGTCTTTTCAGCTTCATTTGCGAAATAAAAGCCAACCCAATCATAATATCCAATACTCGATTGCAATAATTCACATACCTCAATCATCCGTTGTGTTTGAGTTTCCTCATTGTTTGCTAGAATGGTTGTTATTTTTGCGCGTAAATTATCAAATGGCATTGTGAATAGTTTTGAGTAAAAGTATTTCAAAACCTTAAGATACGCTAAAATCTAATGCTGTATTTTTGTTAAAAGTTATGATAAATAATGAAAGGCTTAATTGCAAAATATAGTTTTGTTTTACGTTTCGTGGTGATTTTTTTGATCAGCTATTTAGTGCTGAGTTTTTGTTATTCATTCTACCTGAACACCTCTAGTAATTGGAGTTATTTTCCGGATTTTATAACGTATTTAGTTGCAAAACAAAGTGCCGCTATCATTTTAGGATTTGGTTACGATATTGAAATAATTGCTGCCAGTTCAATACCAGAAATAGGATTGTATCTGAATGATAGCAATTTAGCTAACATTGTAGAGGGCTGTAATTCAATTAGTATTATTATTTTATTCTTAGCTTTTATTTTTGCTTTCGCTCAAAATCTTAAAAGAACAATGATGTTTGCTTTAGCTGGTTCCGTATTAATTTACGGAATAAATCTCATTCGTATTGTAGTATTAGTGATTGCTTTATACCATTATCCCCAATATGAGAAAATTCTTCACGGAGTAGTTTTTCCTGCCTTTATTTATGGAACGGTATTCTTACTTTGGATGTTTTGGGTAAGACAAATTACTCCAATAAACAATTCAAAAAATGAGTAGTATCTCAAAAATAATTCTTGTTGCCTTATTGTTTGGTCTGTTATTTATTATTCGTGGATTTGAAGATTATATTTTTTATGACCCTTTACTTTCTTTTTTTAAATCGAATTACCATGAAAAGCCTCTTCCAGAAGTTGATTTTCTTAAATTAATGATTAACATGGCAATACGATTTTTATTAAATACGATTATTTCACTTTCTGTTTTATGGGTAATTTTTAGGAAAAAGGATATTGTTAAACTTTCTGCTTTAATATACAGCGTTCTATTCTTACTATTCTTTGCTTTTTTTGTGTTTCTCTTTTTTTCTTCTGAAACAGGACACTTTATGAGTCTTTTTTATGTGAGGAGATTTTTAATTCAGCCAATATTCCTTTTAATTTTGATGCCAGCGTTTTACTTTATGAAAAATGATTAACTTCAAATTTTAGTATTTTTGTCTCTTTAAAAAAAAATGGCCATATGAAAACATTTAATTTAATAATTTGTTTGACGATTTCTTTAGTTCTTTTATCATGTAAAAATGAAAATAAAATAGTCGAACCGGAAATTGTAACCCTTAAAACGATTTCTGAGAATAATGAAAACACCGCTGATATAATTGAGACCGAATTTAAGGATCCAAATACGGCGATTGTATTTGAAGCTTACATTAAATTAAAGAATGCTTTGGTGAATACTAATAATGTAGAAGCTGTGCTTTCGGCTAAAGCATTATTGATAGCACTTGAGAAAGTAGAAGTTGCAGAGGAAACGACGAAAGTAGTTATGGAAATTGCCGAATCTAAGGAGATATCGGCACAGCGTGAAGCTTTTGTACTTGTAACTGCTTCCGTTGAAAAAATATTGGAAGGTGCTTTAAAGTCTGGAACCGTATATAAACAATTTTGTCCGATGGCTTTTAATAATACTGGAGCATATTGGTTAAGCACTACAAGGGAAATTCAGAATCCATATTTTGGAGATAAAATGCTGAAATGTGGTCGAATAGCTTCCGAAATCAAATAAAAATTTAGCATTCATTTAAGAGGGTGGGTTAAAATTTAAAGTACCTTTGTTGTAAATGAGAAAAATAGTTTCTATAGTTCTTTCCATTTTGCTGCTTGCAAGTAGTAGTGGTATTGCTTATGCGCAACATTATTGTGGTGACTATGAGATGTTAGCTGAAATTACCTTAGGCGAAAAACATCTTTCCTGTGGTATGGCTATGGAAGCACCTGGTTGTGAAGACAGCGGTACTAAGGATCATTCATGTTGCAACAATCATTATACTAAGGTAAATACAGATGATTCATTTGCTAAGGTATCTTTTTCTATCGATTTTCCTGTAACATTTGTTGCTGTGTTTGTTTCCGTATTTGTAATACAACAAATTAACGATTACCCTTCAAATATAAATTTCTACGCGGAAGATCATCCGCCCCCTCTGGAACATGATTTTCAAGTTCTTTACGAGACTTTCTTGATTTGATACATGCCTGCGAAGGCAGGGATCTCTTGAAACATTACCTCCAGTTAAAAACTGGAGGCATAATCTTTTATAAATCAAATTCAGAATAAATGACACACACATATAGTATTACGGGGATGACTTGCAATGGTTGTCGTTCTCATGTTGAGAAAACGCTCCAAGAAGTTACTGGTGTAACTAAGGCTTCTGTAAATTTAGAAAAAGCGGAAGCTACTATTGAAATGGAGTCACATATCCCACTGGA
>BS_KBA_SWE02_21mDRAFT_10000055_pt1 | contig 35305 bp, 34 predicted proteins | sample BalSeasSWE02_21m_FD_9196 | JGI IMG/M metagenome (IMG submission 9196)
AAGATTCATAATACAAGGCAATCAAGTTTTTATTATTTTACTTTTGGGTAAAATTTCTTTAGAACTATCTAAACTTGACCCAATCTAGACAGTTTTATAGGTTGCTTGCATTGCGGCTTTTTAGATATTCTAATTCTAGTAGTAAATCGTTTCATTAACCTATTTATTAAGCCTTAAATTATGTTCAATAACCCTTAGATTCAAGATTATTTAATTCCCGTTTTTTAATAGAGTAAATGTGGAATTACCATATTTACTTGGGCATTTATTGCCTAAATTTAATGTTCTTCGATGTTCATTTACTTACGTTTATCTTTAGAATTTTCATCAAAGCTAATCAGATTAAACATTTGTCTTAATCTACTTCTAACACGACTTCCGTATCTTTTTTCGAGTTCCTTTGCGTTGAGGTTTGTTGTAAGATGGGTTTTGCTGTGACTTAGACTAATACTTTGACTAAGACCAAGACCTTGATTTTTTTGAATGAAAAGGTCATAGCGTGACAATAAAATTTCTCCCATAACATTGCATTCTTTGGCATAGTGTGAACCAAATGGTTCTACTCCGAGGTCGTCAAAACAATAGTTTTTGGTGTCGTTGTATTTATCCAGGACTTCGAAACCATTGGTATTGAAATTGAAAATGATGTTTCGTGTTGGGATCAGTTCATAATTTGTTTTGTGGGGTGCTAGATGGGGTAGGAGTTTCATTAGGGATGTTTTACCACAGCCTACAGGTCCTGAAAGTAATATTCCTTTACGAGTGTCTATTCCTAATTTTGCACAGCTGTAGTGGTCTTGTATGAAGTAACAGCAGAGTTTTAGCAACAATGGTTCGTCTTCTTTGTAGAGTTTGAAATTTTGTCCGAAAAGGATGTGCCCTTTGATGTTGAGGTAGGTTTTTATTTTTTCGAAATCGTAATGAACGGTGTTGTTTATGATTTCTCCGATTTGGAATTTTGAAGTTCCTTCGATTTTTATGTGTGGTGTTGGGTTCATAGTGAATTTTTAGTTTTATTTAAACTTTCTATTCATTTTTTGCTTGTCCAAAAAACGAATCAAAAAAGGATACTTTTTCGTAGGAATTTCTGCTTTGCAGAACCATTCTTAAAACTTCGCGTCACTGCGTTCCTGTTCTCGAAGCTTTTAAAAATATATTTTGACGAAAAAGAAGTTTGAAAGAAAATTTTAAAGTGGTTCATCGTAATTTTTGTTTTGATTGACGTGGAGGTTGTCTTGAAAATAGTCAAGTGGTAAATCGTTTGGATTGTTTGTTCTCTTCTGGACCTGGGCTGATAATTTCATTTCTTCTGCTTTTAACATCCAACTTCTGGCCGTGGCTTGCCAATCGGTAATTTTTGATTTCCCTCCAACTTTCCATCCGATTCCCTGATAATGGTTGAAGAATTTTTTTGCTTCCAATTCTGGATATTTTTCTTTTTTAAAAAAATCTAAAATCAATTTTTCTTTTGCGATTGCCTCTAGTTTAATAAAGTTTATATTATGTTTATTAATGTTTGTATTAGATATCAGCGCTTGTTCATTTAACGAACGGTCTAAATTTACATCCTCTTTATCGCTTGATTCGAAATTGAACAACTTCACTTTACTGCCTTTGAACGGGTTGTGCGATGGCTTGTAAAGTATATATTTCCAATGATTTAGCTCTTTAATACATTTGTGATATGTTGCTGTAGATCCAATTTTTGAAAGTTTCATAATTTCTTCTCTGCTGATATGAAATTCGTTCGGAAATCGATTGTAATTCCATAATTGAAATAAAGCAATGTACAGGCTTATATGGGATGGATTTAAGCGATTGTCTTTTGAAAATTGACTATAGACTCCGTTGAGGTGTTTGATGTAGTTCATTGGATTTAAAATTTGTTATGAATACTGTTTTCTTTCATCACATTGGTGATTTCATCTGGGTCGTAAAAAATAATACCTCCAATTTTAGTATAAGGTAGGGATCCATTGATTCGCATTGTTTGAAGTGTCCCTGAGCTAACCTTAAGAATCTTCATTAGCTCTGGGGATTTTAAATATCTTTTATGCCCCATATCTGCTCGAATCTTTAGTAGTTTTTTAATTTCATCTAAGAGTTCAATTTTGAACTCTCTTAGGTCATCAGTAGTGATAATTTCAGTTGCCATTTTTCAACTTTTTTTAGATTAATAATTTGTTTATAGCGATTTGACTTTCGTGCTACAAAGCTTAAAAGTTTATTTGAAAAAAAATATTAGTAATTAAAAACTCATAAAAATAGGTGTGTAAGAAAACAATATAACACTTTGATTATATGTGTTTTATGAGTGTAGAATAATTTCAAATTTTTGAAAAACAGGAAAAGTATGAGTTTTTCAAGGTAAAATCTATTTAAAAAAGGGGGTTTTTACCCTAAAAAACCCTTATAAAAACTCATACTTTACTAATATTTACTCATAAAAAATAGCGACTTAACGAGCACAATATCAGGATAATATGTTTTTTTCTAATTTTCGCTCAACCATTTTATTAGTGAGTTTTTCAATTTTTCGATAAATTTTGTTGAATTTGATTTTCTAGCCTTTATTTGTTCGACTATTTGATAAGTATTTCCTGGATATACACCGTAATTATTGATGCAAATTTCTTCCATTTCTTTAATGCTTAAATTGCCATTTCCAATAGCTCCTTTAGCATTTAAACCTAATAATAATTCAATTAATTCGGTAGGTGTACCTGTCCAAGGTATTATAGTGCAGCAAGCATTTTGAACTTCTTGAATTGTAGGTTTAGCGTTTTTATTTTTTAATAATTCTAGTGCGCTTGTGTAATATTTTGTTAGTAGGTCATTTGCAACTATTTCTGAAGCAAGGTGATCCCTGGTAGTACGAAATTCAGGGTCTTCAAAAATTGTTGTATTGTCAATAAATAGTTCGAATTGATCTATCCCTCTTAAAAAATAAGTTTTATCATTTTTAGTTTCATTAAGTTTATAATAATTTACAAAATTAATATACTTGCAATTTTCAAGTCTAATATAGCTCAATTGTAAATCTACATATTTGCGTTGCTTTGATTTGCTTCCCGCAGGTTTTTCTATAAGGTATGCATTTAAAGCGAGGTAGAACCTGAGCCTTCCTTTAATGTATGGTTTTTGCTTTTTAAAAAAGTAAATTTCCTCTTTATGAGAATAAAAACCATTTAATTTGACTTCCTGACGAAGTTCATTTAAACAATTTTCAGTGAGTTTAATTTTTAGATTTAAACTGATTAATTGATTGTGATATGATTTGTCAATTTCAATAATTGACGCATCGAATTTTGCGATGATCGAGGCAATTTTTGGCATTGTGGGGTTTTTAAGTTCTTTTTCTTTTAATAAAAATACTTAAAAACCCCGTAATAAAATATCACTATATTAACCTAAATAACACCAAATTGTATTTTATTTTTTACTGTGCTTTTTTATTTTCACTTGATTTATTCTTATTTAATACATCTCTAAGTATATTCATATCATCACTTACTTTTCTCTCAATTACTTTTGCGTAAATTTGTGTTGTGGAGATTTTAGTATGTCCTAACATTTTTGAAACTGTTTCAATGGGTACTCCATTAGTAAGGGTTACCGTAGTCGCAAAAGTGTGACGTGCCATATGGAAGGTAAGGTTCTTTTTGATGCCTGCAAAGTTGGCTACTTCCTTTAAATAGGTGTTTAGTTTTTCGTTTGTGATTATTGGGAATAGTGTTCCTGTAACTTTTGTCATTGGATGTTCGCTGTATTTATTGATAAGGAACTGTGCTTTTTGAAGTATTGGAACTTTAACCAAGGTTTTTGTTTTTTGTCGGCTAGTAATAATCCAATTATTACCATCTATTCCTGGTAATAGATTGTTTCTAGTCAAGTTCATAATATCTGCATATGCTATTCCCGTATAGCAGCTGAATACAAATAAATCACGAACACGATCTAAACGTTCAGAAATAAATTCATATGTTTCTATATTTGATAGCTCATTTTCTGTAAGAAATTGTCTATACGTTTTTTCAAACGTTGGTTTCCATCGTCTAAAAGGGTCTTTATCAATCCATTCTAGATTATAAGAGAGGGTTATCATTTTTCGAAGTCTTTGAATATGCTTCATCACAGTATTCTGACCTAGTGCCTTTGGATGGCCTTTTGGCCAAAAACAATGTAGGAAATTTTCAAAATCACAAATAAACTTATAGTCTAACTGTTTTAGGAAAACATCTGTAGTTTTCCTCTTTTCTTTTAAAAACTTTTTAATATACCCCTCAGTTACTTCATAATTTCTAATTGTGCCTGCTGCAAATGTTCCTTCTATTTTACTTGAATGGTACTCTATTAAATCATTTAGAGACTTGCTATTCTCTCCTTCACCTAAATAAATTGATTTAATCAATTTAGCCGTTATTAGTTTATCTTTATTTATTAAATCTTGATGAATTTGAACTAATCTCGATTTTACATTGTCTAAATATTGATTTAATAACCGTGCATTTTGACTATTCCCTTTAGCTCTTGAATTCGATTTATTCCAGGAATTAATATTAATTTTTCGCTTCAAACTAATGTTTGCTCTTTTTTGATTTACAGTGATTCTAGCAAAAATTTCTGCTTCATCATTTTTTGCACGTGAAGCATTAATCCAAATAAGGATTGAGAAGGTTGATGATGTTTTCATAGTTGTCGTCTTTTTTAAGTTAAACTTTGTTTAAGACGAAAGTCAAATCAACTATGTATTTTGGTCATCTGGTCAACAGTGTTGACCGCGTAAGTTTTTGTTGACCGATTTGTTGACCAAATATATTAAAATAAATCAACTTATATGATACTCTCAAAAATAAAACCCCTTGTAAATCATAAGATTTACAAGGATTTGGCTTTAATTAAGTACTACTCTAGTGACCCCGACAGGATTCAAACCTGTAACCGCTGGAGCCGAAATCCAGTGCGCTATTCAGTTGCGCCACGAGGCCTATTTTTATCCTAATATTTCTTTTATTGCCGCAGAAATTGCTTTTCCATCAGCTTTACCAGCTAGTTTTGCCGCAGCAATTCCCATTACCTTCCCCATATCTTTCATTGAAGTTGCTCCAACAGTTTCAATAATCTCAGCTACTAATTTTTTTAAATCATCAGCACTCATTTGTTCCGGTAAAAATCTTGAAATCACGTCTACCTGAGCTAATTCTGGTTCTGCTAAATCTTTCCTGTTTTGAGTTAAATAGATCGCTGCACTATCTTTTCGTTGTTTTACTAATTTTTGAAGCAATGCTATCTCTTCTGCTTCATTTAATTCTTCTGAAGCCCCACTTTTGGTTTGAGCCAATAATATCTCAGATTTTATAGCTCTTAATGATTCGAGAGCTACTGTATCCTTAGATTTCATAGCTTCTTTCATTTTTACCATTAAATTTTCTTTTAAACTCATCATAAATTATTTTGATACTGCGAATATAAAATAAAAAAACTCGAAAATCCTCAATATTATACGAAGATTTTCGAGTCAAAACTTAGAAAACTAGTCTAAGGGCAATCGTCTTTGGGCAATATTTTTTAATCTACATTGTCATGTAAAAAAGAATTGTTAGAACGCAACTGAATTCCATCATTTTCATCAATTTCAAGAGTTGTTCTTGAAGAGCTAATTTCTGAAGAGTGTGAAGTAACATCTAAATGTACACCTCTTCTTTTATAAGCTGGTTCTTTTTCAATTTCATCAATGTTATTATTTACTTTGTGCATGAATTTATAATTGAAGTTTTTCATTTTCTCACGTCGTTCAGTTGCTCTTTTCTGCAACTCAGCAATCGTTAAATCCAAAGGAGAAACTTCCTTATAATCAATTACTTCCTGTTCATTAATATCTATTTCACTTTTCGAAGTAAGTGTTAAATTTAATTCATTGGCTATTTCATTTTCAATAGAAACTTTAGCAACAGGTTTTGTAGCCTTGGTTAAATTCTCTTCAAATTCTGAATATTCCTCCAAAGTAAAATAAACATCTTTATCTAATTGTTCAGTTGATATTACCTGATGATCAATTACTTCAATCTTATTAATCTCAACTTTTGGTTTTTCAACTGCTATAGGAGCTTTAGATTCCACTATTGGCAATTCAAAAGTCAATGTTATTTGGCTTTCTTCTTCAATAACCTTTACTGGTTCCTCAACAACTGAAGTAACATCTGTAATTACAAAATCATCAGCTTTAACAATTGCGATTTCCTCATATATTACCTCAATGCTTTTAATAAATTCTGTGGTTGGGATTATTTTAAACTCATCTTCTATATCCTCTCCTAAATCAAAAACAATTTTATTGTCTTGAACGGGTAATTGTTTTAGTGGTTGACTTGTAGTTTGCTTAACTGAAGTTAGCTTCTTATTTTCAGACAAATCGTATGTAGATTCTTGATCGTCACTTAATGAATGAATGATAACTTTAGCTTCTGTATTTGAAATTTCATGTTGCTGTGCTTTATCAAAACCAGTTGCTACAATGGTAACTGAGATAGCTTCTCCTAAAGATTCATCTTCACCAACACCCATAATAATATTCACATCAGATTTTGCCTCTGCTTGAATAAAATCGTTTATTTCACCAATTTCATCAATTGTAATTTCTTCTTTCCCTGAAACAATTAATAACAGTACATTTTTAGCTCCTGTTATTTTATTGTCATTTAACAATGGGGAATCTAATGCTTTTGAAATTGCTTCCTCAGACCTATTTTTACCGCTTGCAGTAGCTGATCCCATAATAGCAGTTCCACTATTAGATAGTACAGTTTTAGCATCTTTTAAATCTATATTTTGTGTGTAATGATGTGTAATAACTTCGGCAATACCACGCGATGCAGTTGACAATACCTCATCAGCTTTTGAGAAACCAGCTTTAAAACCAAGATTTCCGTAAACTTCACGTAATTTATTGTTATTAATTACCACCATAGAATCTACATATTGGCGTAATTTATCAATACCTTTTTGTGCCTGTTCATTACGCATTCTACCTTCAAAACCAAATGGAATGGTTACAATACCAATGGTTAACAAATCTAGCTCTCTTGCAATTCTTGCAATTACAGGTGCCGCACCAGTACCAGTTCCTCCACCCATACCAACTGTAATAAACACCATTTTAGAATTAGTCTCCAACATAGCTCTAATTTCTTCAATACTCTCTTCAGCTGCCTTGGCTCCTACTTCAGGATTTGCACCAGCACCTAAACCTTCAGTTAAAGACACCCCTAATTGAATTTTTGTAGGAATTGAGCTACTGTCTAAAGCCTGTTTATCGGTGTTACAAATTACAAAGTCAACACCATGTATGCCTTGAGAATACATATGATTGACTGCATTACTACCACCGCCACCTACACCGATGACTTTTATAACGTTGGACTGATTTTTTGGTAAATCGAAGGAAATGTTGCTAAAATCTGAACTGCTCATAATATTTGTTTAATTGGAGTTAGTGTCTTTTTCTTTATTTTTATTTATTCTGCATTGTCTAAAAAGTCTTTAAACTTTTCTCCCCATTTTTCAAAAATTGTTTTTTTAGGAGGTTTTACTGGCTCTTTTACACTTGCTTCTTCATCTTCATTAGTGTCAATCGGACTATTAACTTTATTTTCAACAATTGTTTTGGCTTTTTCTTTGTCTAATTTTTTCAATCCATTCATTAATAAACCAACAGTTGTAGCGTATTGTGGGCTTGATAAACTTTCGTCTGAATCACCTGCCAAATGCTCGTTAGGATATCCAATTCTGGTATCCATTCCAGTAATGTACTCAACCAGTTGTTTTAAATGCTTTAATTGAGCTCCACCACCCGTAAGTACAATTCCTGCAATTAATTTTTTCTTTGGTTCTTCGTAACCGTAATTTTTTATTTCTAAAAATACTTGCTCAATAATTTCAACTACACGTGCATTGATTATTTTTGAAAGATTTTTAAGCGTAATTTCTTTAGGATCTCTTCCTCTTAATCCTGGAATTGAAACAATTTCATTGTCCTTATTTTCACCTGGCCAAGCTGAACCAAATCTTGTTTTTAACAGTTCTGCTTGTTTTTCAATAATTGAACAACCTTCTTTAATGTCTTCCGTAATCACGTTACCTCCAAAAGGAATTACAGCTGTGTGGCGAATGATTCCATTCTTAAAAATGGCCAAATCGGTTGTTCCTCCTCCAATGTCAATTAAAGCAACTCCTGCTTCTTTTTCTTCGTTACTTAAAACTGCTTCAGCAGATGCCAAAGGTTCTAATGTAATACCTGCTAAATTAAGTCCGGCACTTTTAATACAACGGCCAATATTTCTAATTGATGAAACCTGTCCTACAACTACGTGAAAATTCGCTTCTAAACGACCTCCATACATTCCAACTGGCTCGGCAATTTCAGCCTGACCATCAACTTTAAATTCTTGAGGAAGTACATGAATTATTTCTTCACCAGGAAGCATCACTAATTTGTATACCTGCTTTTCAAGTTTTTCTAAATCGTCGTCGTCAATTACTTCTTCAGCATTGGGACGCGTAATGTAATCACTGTGTTGTAAACTTCTTATATGTTGACCTGCAATACCCACAACGGCATCGGTAATTTTTAATCCTGAAACGGCTATGGCTTCATCAACAGCCATTTGTATAGATTGAATAGTTTGTGTAATATTATTAACTACACCACGATGAACACCCATACTTTTGGCTTTTCCAATACCAAGTATTTCTATCTTCCCATATTCATTTCTTCGTCCAATCATAGCAGCAATTTTAGTTGTTCCTATGTCTAGCCCTACCGCAATATCTTTGTGTTCCATATTCTACTTTTTTGTACACACAACCTGATTGTTGTATTCTAAATTTATTGATGTGTAATTATCAATTGTTTGGTCTTTCATTGTTTTAATAAAAAAGGATTTTAAATTTTTAAATTTCGACTCCAAATTTTCAATTTTACCTAATTCAATTTTCTGATCACCTATTCTTGTAACCAAAACAAATTCATTATCCGGCATTTTTTCTATTCCAATAATTTGTTTTTTTAAAAATTCATCGCTCAATATTTTTGAAACCAGTAAATGAATTTGATCATTATCAGCCTCGATTATATCTCCAGAAATTAACAAAACTCTTGCAGAGTAATTTGATGATAAAGGCATTGTTTTAGCCTGTGAATCAATGTAATAACTTTTTGTATTCGTTATTACTCTTGCAATAGGAGTTCGCTGTTTTATTTTAGTTTTCAGCAAACCGTCAACTGTTAAATAAACAGAAGCACTTTCTACCATGGGGTGTAATATGATATTTGCTTCAAGTTTGTGTAAATCTATAACACTTTTTTGTTGATTTTTAACAGTTCCTCCATTTTGTATTAACAATTTATTAACCATTTGGTAATCCATAAAAAGGTTATTTCCCTCTTCAAATTCAACTGCAATATCATATACTTTTTTTACCTTGTTTTTCTCATGAGAAAAGCCTACTAAAAACCCTACAGAGCCCAGCAAAATAAAACCTTTTATGAAATTCCAATTAATTTTCAACTGTTAAATTATTTTTAATATTTACTACCAATTCCCCTATGTCTCCAGCACCAATAATTACTATAATTTGGGCCTGTGATTTAACAATGTTTTCAACCAAATTTTCTTTTGTTGAAATTTGTTTTTTTTCGATTGAAACTTTACTCAGTAACCACTCCGAATTCACTCCCGCAATAGGCAATTCCCTAGCTGGATAAATGTCTAATAATATCAACTCATCGAACTCTGATAAACTAGCAGCAAAATCATCTATAAAATCTCTTGTTCTGCTGTATAAGTGAGGTTGAAAAACACCTAATACTTTTTTTGTAGGATACAATTCTCTCACAGAACTAACCACTGCGTTTATTTCAGTTGGATGATGTGCATAATCATCAATCAACACCAAGTTTTCAGTATTGATTCTATAAGAAAAACGTCTTTTTATGCCCTTAAAAGTTAGTAAAGCTTTAGCAATGACCTGTAATGATATTCCAAAACTATTTGCCATTGCCAAAGCTGCCACTGCATTTAGCACATTATGTTTTCCTGGTAAATTTATTTTTACATTTTTTATATTTTCTGAAGGAGTTTTTACATCAAAAATGTAAGCCCCATTTTCAATTCTAATATTTTGAGCATCAAAATCTGCCTGTTCTTCAATTCCAAAAGTGATACCTTCAACTGGTAATCCTTTTCTAACAATTAAGGTTTTTGAAACTTTCGCAGCAAAATCCTTAAATGATTGTTCTAAAGCTGAATGGTCACCATAAATATCTAAATGATCGGCATCCATAGAAGTAATACAGGCAATTGTTGGCGATAATTTTAAAAACGAACGATCAAATTCATCGGCTTCAACAACTGATATTTCACTTCCGCCTAGAATTAAATTAGAATTGTAATTTTCTGAAATTCCGCCTAAAAAAGAAGTTGCATTTGTACTAGCTTCTTTTAAAACATGACCTAATATGGTTGAAGTTGTTGTTTTTCCGTGGGTACCAGCAACCGCAAAACAAAAAGTGTTTTTTGTGATTTCCCCTAAAATTTCAGAACGTTTTAAAACCGTAAAATCATTGTTTATGAAATAATTTAACTCTGTATGATTTTTAGAAACTGCAGGTGTATAAATTACAATTGTATTTGATTTATTTTTGAATTCATCAGATATCAACGCAACAGCGTCTTCAAAATGAATTTGTATACCCATATTTTTAAGATCAGTTGTAATTTCGGTTGGTGTTTTATCAAATCCACCTACATTTTTACCATTGCTTTTAAAATAGTTTGCAATAGCACTCATACCGATACCTCCAATACCAATAAAATAAACGTTATGTATATTATCTAAATTCAATTTTAACCAATCATTAATTTTTCAATCTCTTTTACAATATCTTTTGTTGCATTTGGCAACGCTAATTTTTTTATGTTCTCACTCAATCTTTGCTGTAAACTTTCATCATTTATTAATTCTGAAAACAATGTTTGAAACATATTTAACTCCGTTTCTTTTAACAACAACGCTGCATTTTTATTTACAACTGATAGCGCATTTTTAGTTTGATGATCTTCAGCAACATTTGGTGATGGAATAAAAATCACAGGTTTACCAACAATGCACAATTCTGAAATAGAACCAGCTCCAGCTCTGCTTATTATAACATTGGCAGCGGCATAAGTTAAATCCATTCTGTTTAAAAAAGCATAGATTTTTACGCCATTCAATGCATCATATTTTTTAAACTCATCGTAGTATAATTTTCCAGTTTGCCAAATCACTTGTATTTGTTGCTCAACTAACCAGTTAATATGTTTTTCAATTAAATTGTTTACCGCACGCGCTCCTAAACTACCACCAATAACAACCAGTGTTTTTTTAGTTTTATCTATATCAAAATAAGCTAGAGCTTCCTCTTGTTTTCCATCAACAGTTAACAAATCTTGACGTACAGGATTTCCAGTTTTGATGATTTTATCAGAAGGAAAAAATCGCTCTAAACCATCATAAGCAACACATATTTTATCTGCTTTTTTACTCAATAATTTATTTGTAATTCCCGGATAAGAATTTTGCTCCTGAATTAATGTTTTAATTCCTTTTCTGCTCGCGGCATATAAGGTTGGGCCACTTGCAAAACCACCTGTTCCAATAACAACAATTGGTTTAAATTTTTTAATTATTTTATGAGCTTCCCATAAACTACTTAATAATTTAATTGGAAAAGCTAAGTTGCTAAGTGTTAATTTACGTTGAAGACCAGCAATCCATAAACCTTTAATTTCATATCCAGCCTGAGGTACTTTTTCCATTTCCATTTTGTCCTTTGCGCCAACAAATAAAAAATTGGCTTCAGGAAATTTTTTCTTAAGCTCATTTGCAATTGAAACCGCCGGATAAATATGTCCGCCAGTTCCTCCGCCACTTAATATGATATTAACCGATTGCTTCATGTAAAACATCTAAGGGGTTTTCTTCAATTTCTTTATGCTCAGTTTTTTGTTTGTTTGCCGTAACACTTAAAATAATTCCAATTGCAATACAAGTCATCCAAATTGATGTTCCTCCACTACTAATTAATGGCAGTGTTTGCCCTGTTACAGGAAATAAATTAACAGCAACTGCCATATTTATAATGGCTTGAAAAATAATTGGCAAACCAACTCCAAGAATTAACAATGTTGCAAATATGCTCTCGGCACTTTTAGCAGCAATTACAATTCTAATAAATAAAATCAAATACAGAATTATAACAGTTCCCGCTCCAACCAAGCCAAATTCTTCAATAATAATGGCAAAAATAAAATCGGAAGAAGATTGTGGTAAAAAGTTTTTTTGAATACTTTTTCCTGGACCTCTTCCTGTAATTCCACCACTTGCAATGGCTATTTTTGCTTTTTCAACTTGATATCCTTCCTCTGCATCTTGATTTGAAAAATTTTCAACTCTACTAATCCAAGTATCAACTCTATTTGGAAAGACATCCGGAAACGCCTTTGCAGTAATCACAAATAGAGTCAACACCAATACACCTATCCCCACAACAGATGCTAAATATTTAAAAGGATAACCACCAACAAAACACACCAACAATATCATTGAAAAAATAATAGCGGTTGTTGAAAAATTTGCTGGTAAAATAAACATTAAAATTATAGCTATAGGAAGCCATAACTGCAATATACTTTCTTTGAAAATTATTTCTTTATCTTTATTTTTGGCTAAATAACGAGCTACATAAATCATTAAAACCAAACCAGCAAAAGTTGAAGTTTGGAACCCCACACCAATAAACGGAATTTGAATCCATCGTGCTGCATTTGCACCATCAATGGTTGTACCTTGCGTAAGCGTATATACTAATAAAACAATAACAAGCGGCATAGCCAATAATGATCCTCCACTAAAATATCGGAAAGGAACTTTATGAACCGCATAAATAATAAAAAAACCACAAAATAATAAAAAAGCATGCTTAAATAAATGATAGGTTGTAGTTCCATTATTGGCCACATACACCAAATTGGTACTTGCACTGTACACAGGTAAGAATGACAATATTGCCAAAATTGCAACAATTGCCCAAATGGTACGGTCACCTTCAATATTTTTAAAAATATTGTTCATTTATAATTCTCTTACAGCTTGTTTAAATTTATCTCCTCTATCTTCATAATTGTCGAACAAATCAAAACTTGCACATGCAGGAGACAGTAATACAGTATCCCCTTTTTCTGCAATTTTATAAGCAACTTTCACAGCTTCTTCAGCACCTGCAGTTTCCACAATTAAATCAACAACATCATAAAAGGTTTGTACAATTTTTTGATTGTCTAATCCTAAACAAACAATTGCTTTTACTTTTTCCCTAACCAATGGCATCAAGTCTAAATAGTCGTTTCCTTTATCAACTCCACCAACAATCCAAACGGTAGGCGTTTGCATACTGTCTAATGCATAATAGGTAGCATTCACATTGGTTGCTTTTGAATCGTTGATATACTCAACACCGTTAATTTTCAAAACGTGCTCTAATCTATGAGCTGCACCTTCAAAATCTTCAAGACTCTCTCTAATTGTGTCTTTTCTAACTTTTAATAACGCAGCAGCCATAGTAGCCGCCATTGCATTTTTTGTGTTGTGTTTTCCTTTTATTGCTAAAGTTTTAGTCTTCATTATAATTTCTTCAGTTTTATATTTTAATTGTATGTTGTTGTTTTTTATAAATACACCTTGTTCTAATTCCTTTTCTAATGAAAAAGGCAATAAGGTTGCTCTAACTTTATTTTTTTGAAGCCAATTTGTAATGACCTCATCATCTGCATCATATATTAAAAAATCATCTTCCGTTTGGTTTTCTGTAATTCTAAATTTTGAATTGATATAGTTTTCAAATTCATATTCATACCTATCTAAATGATCGGGTGTAATGTTTGTAATTATTGCTATATGTGGTACAAAATCAATGATTCCATCTAACTGAAAACTGCTTAATTCTAACACTTGAATATCAAAATTGTCTTCTGCAACTTGTTGGGCAAAACTTTTACCAATGTTCCCTCCCATTCCAACATTTAAACCTGCCTTTTTCAAAATATGGTTTACAAGCATTGTTGTTGTTGTTTTACCATTTGAACCAGTAATACCTACAATTATACTTTTTGAAAATTTTGAAGCAAATTCAATTTCAGAAATTACCGGAATTCCTTTTTCCTTCAATTGCTTTACTAAAGGAACTTTATCAGGAATCCCTGGGCTTTTCATAACCACATCAGCATTCAAAATTCTTTCTTCTGAATGTTGTTCCTCCTCAAATTCAATACTATTATTTAAAAGAACTTCTTTATATTTATTTGCTATTGCACCTTTGTCTGACACAAAAACATCATATCCTTTTTGCTTTCCTAAAATAGCGGTTCCAATACCACTTTCACCTGCGCCAAGAATTACTAATTTCATTTACCTTAGTTTTAATGTTACAATTGTTAGCACAGCCAACATAATTCCAACAATCCAAAATCTGGTTACAATTTTACTTTCATGATATCCTGATTTTTGGTAATGATGATGTAATGGCGACATTTTTAACAATCGTTTACCTTCACCAAATTTTTTTCTCGTGTATTTAAAATAACCAACTTGTAAAATCACCGATAAATTTTCAACTAAAAAGATACCGGCTAATATTGGAATTAATAATTCTTTACGAACAGCAATTGCAAGTACAGCAATAATTCCTCCAATTGTTAAACTTCCGGTATCGCCCATAAAAACCTGAGCCGGATAAGTATTGTACCATAAAAAACCAATCAAAGCACCTACAAAAGCCGATATAAAAATGGTCATTTCACCAGAGTTTGGTATGTACATTACATCTAAATAATTCGCAAAAATAATGTTCCCTGAAACCCAGGCAAACACCCCCAAAGTGAGTACAATAATAGCTGAGGAGCCCGCTGCCAAACCATCAATTCCATCCGTTAAATTTGCTCCATTTGAAACTGCAGTAATTATAAATATTACGATTACAATAAACAGAACCCATGCATAATCTCTAAGTCCTTCACCAAATAAGTCCATTGCAACAGCATAATCTAATTCGTTATTTTTTAAAAAAGGAATGGTAGTTTTGGTGGATTTTTTTGCTTCACCAAATAATATTGGAACACCTTCTTGTGTTGTATACTGGTGTTTTAGAGGTAATTTTTCTTTCATATTTACTCCAGGATGAAAGTAAAACATTGCTCCTACAAAAATCCCTAAAGTTACCTGACCTAAAATTTTAAATCGGCCCTTTAAACCATCTTTGTCGTCTTTAAATATTTTGATGTAATCATCAACAAAACCAATAGCACCCATCCAAACTGTAGTTACTAAAAGAGTAACAATGTATACATTGTCTATTTCTGCAAATAATAACACTGGAATAATGGTGGCCAGAATAATGATAATACCTCCCATTGTTGGCGTTCCTGCCTTCTCAATCTGACCTTCCAAACCTAAATCACGAACTGATTCACCAACCTGTTTACACTGTAAATAATTTATTATTCTTTTCCCATAAATGGTTGAAATTCCCAATGAAAAAATAAAAGCCATTGCAGAACGAAAAGAAATATACTGAAACAAATTTGCTCCAGGGATGTTGTAATGGTTTTCTAAAAAATCAAATAAATAATATAACATTGTTTTTCGTTTCTTTGGCTTATAATAATTTCATTATGTTCTCATAATCATCAAAGTGAGAGCGTACCCCCTTTACTTCCTGATAAGTTTCATGCCCTTTTCCGGCTATTAAAATAATATCACCAACTTTCGCCAGTTTTGTAGCTGTCTTTATTGCTTGTTCTCTATCTAAAATTGAAATTGTCTTTTTGAAATTTTGTGGCTCTACACCTGATTCAATTTCATTTAAAATTGTTTGTGGATCTTCATCTCTCGGATTGTCGGATGTNAAAATAACCTGCGTACTCAACTGAGAAGCTATACGCCCCATAATAGGGCGTTTAGCTTTATCTCGGTTTCCTCCACAACCCACAACGGTAATGATTTGTTCGTTTCCTGTTCTTATATCGTTAATTGTTTCCAAAACATTTTTTAAAGCATCAGGTGTATGTGCATAATCAACAACGGCTGTTACACCTTCTTTTGAAATAAAATGCTGAAATCTACCATTTACACTTTCTAATTCACTTAACAATGTCAAGGTTTCAGTTGATTCTAGTCCTAATAAATTAGCTGTACCGTAAACAGCCAATAAATTATAAGCATTAAAACTTCCAATTAATTTTGTCCATACTTCATTGCCATTGATATTTAACAATAAACCTGAAAACTGATTTTCTATAATTTTAGCTTTAAAATCGGCCATGGTTTTTAAAGCATAAGTATATTTTTTAGCTTTTGAATTTTGAAGCATTACCATACCATTTTTATCATCAGCATTTACAAGTGCAAAAGCGGATTTTGGCAACTCATCAAAAAATATTTTTTTTACATCTCTGTATTCCTGAAATGTTTTATGATAATCTAAATGATCGTGTGTTAAATTGGTGAAAATACCACCAACAAATTTAAGCCCTGTTGTTCTTTTTTGATGAATTCCATGTGAACTCACTTCCATAAAACAGTAATCCACACTAGCTTCGACCATTTCATTTAAATAATGATTTATCAAAACTGAATTAGGCGTAGTATGAGTAGCTTCGTAAAATTTGGTATCAACTAATATTTTTACTGTTGAAAGCAACCCTGTTTTATATCCTGCTTTTTGAAATAAAGCATATAGCAATGAAGCAATTGTGGTTTTTCCATTAGTACCGGTTACTCCTATTAATTTTAATTTTGAAGAAGGATTGTCATAAATATTTGAAGCTATAATTGCTAAAGCTTCATTAGCATCTTCAACTTGAATATAAGTGATTTTTTTGTTTAAATTTGAAGGCAAATCTTCACAAACAACTGCATTAGCACCAAGTTCAATAGCCTTATCAATAAATAGATTCCCATCATAAATCAATCCTTTTTGCGCAACAAACAAGGTGTTTTGTTTCACTTTTCTGGAATCAAACTCAACAGCATCAACCAACACATTAGTACTACCAAGTGTTGTATTTATGTTTACTTTATACAATATGTCTTTAAGTAACTTCAATTAGGCTAATTTTATAACAATGGTTGTTCCTTTAATTAATATTTCTCCTGCGTTTATAGATTGATCTACTACTTTTCCATTTCCTTGAAAGCTTACTTTCAACCCTAAATTTTCAAGTAAAGAAATGGCGTCCATACCCGCCATTCCTTTTACATCTGGGATTGAATTAAATTCCTTATCTGAAATACTGTTGTATGCTAAATAATTATCTTGAACACTTTTAAATTGTGGTGTTATATTTTCAATTTGATTGATGGAATGATTTGATGTATAGATTTTCTGAGCTATATCCTTAAATACTGGTCCAGATACATCAGCACCATAAAATCCTGTTTTCGCATCTGGTTTATGGATGACTACAATGCAAGAATATTTAGGATTTTCAGCAGGGAAATAACCCGTAAATGATGATATATACCTTCTATTTGTTGCCCAATCTGCTTCCCAATATTCGGTTCTAGCGGTTCCTGTTTTACCTGCCATTGAAAAATCTTCAGCATACAATCTTGATCCAGTTCCACGAACAACAACATTTTTCAATACTTCTTGCATCTTATTAATTGTATTGTCTGAACAAATTTTAGGGTTTATTATTTCTTTTTCGAAAGATTGAACATGTTTGTCCCAAGACCTAACTTCCTTAACAAATCTCGGCTTAATCATTTCACCATTATTTGCAATAGCATTGTAAAAAGTCAAGGTTTGTAATGGTGTTAATGTTAAATTATATCCATATGCTATTGAAGGCAAGGCATTTTTACTCCATTTTTTATCACCCGGACTAGGAATTTCAGGCGCACCCTCACCTTTAATTGATAAAAATAATTTATCATTTAAATTCATTTTCTTTAACGCATTAATGAATTCATCTGGATTTTGCCCAAAATTCTCTTCGATCAACCTTGCAAAAGCAATATTTGAAGAAACTTCCAAGGCACGTGCAGCAGATATTTCTCCGTAACCTCCTCTGTGCGAGTCGTTAATATCTCTGCCATATATTCTGTATTTTCCATTACCTGTATCAACTACCGTACTTGTATCAATTTTACCGGATTCAAGCGCGACAACCATAGCCATCACTTTAAAAGCTGATCCTGGCTCGTGAGATTCATATACAGCGTAATTTCTTTTTTCGTAATAAGTACCTGCGGAACTTCTTCCTAAATTTGAAATTGCTTTAATTTCACCAGTTTTAGTTTCCATGACTACCACACACCCATGTTCGGCTTTATAGAATTCCAATTGCCTTAACAAAGAATGATGTGCTATGTCTTGAATATTTACATCAATAGTTGTAACAATATCTTTACCATTTATTGGCTCTTTTTCATTGTTATCACTTATTGGTTTCCATTGCCCTTTTGCTATTTTTTGCTTTAAACGCAATCCGTTTACCCCTACCAAATATTTTCTATAGGCTCCTTCAATACCTGGCGCACCTCTATAATCATCATAACCAATTGTTCTTTCAGCAACTTTCCCCAAAGGATGCGCTCTTACTGTAGTTTGCTCAGCAATAAAACCTCCTTTATAAATTCCTAAATTAAAAATTGGAAACTTTTTAATTTTCATATAATCGTTGTAACCTAAATTTTTTGTAATAAACAAATACCTCTTTTTGTTACTGCGCCCTTTTCTAATTTTTGTTTCCCAATAAGAAGTTGATTTTCCCAACATTTTAGATAGCTCAACAGAAAGGCCTCTCACATTTTTCTCAAAAACTTCAGCATTGATGGTTACTAAATCCATTCTAATTTCATATTGCGACATAGAAGTTGCCAACAAGCTACCATCAGACGAAAAAACACTTCCTTTATTGGCGTAAATGGTATCGTTTTTTAAGGTAAGATGTTCAGACATGCTTCTATACTTTTCGCCATCAACAAATTGAATAGTAGCCAACTGAACCATAATTGCTATCAATAAGATAACAACAAACAATAAAATAAAGTTTAGTCTATTTAATATATTTTTTTTGGTTACGGCCAATTTTAGTTTGGTTTTTTTGAGGTTACTTTAATTACTTGGGGTGGATTTTCACTTGGCTTAACACCTAATTCTTCCACTTTATTTCTTATTGACGATTCTAATTTCAGTTTCATTGATATGGATCGTAAATCAACAAATTGAGCTCTACATTCCTGAACTTCTTTATTCAATTTTGCGATTTTCATCACTTTTTTATCAGAGCCATGCCCACTTGCAATCATCAACAACATTAGTAGCACTATAAAAGAGATAAATCCCCAGTTTTTTAAAGAGTCATCACTTACTAAATATTTCCCTTTTAAAATATTGTATATATTGTCCTTTAGTATTGACATCTAAAATTTTGTTGCAATTCTAAGTTTTGCGCTTCTTGCTCTATTATTTTCTTTGATTTCTTTTGATGTTGGAACAATTAATCCTACAACTTTTTTCATTGGAACTGTTATATTTCCAAAAAAATCTTTTTCTGGTTGCCCTTCAAACATTCCATCCCTAATAAATCGCTTCACCAATCTATCTTCTAAAGAATGGTATGAAATAACACTTAACCTACCTTCGTCATTTAAAATTTCAGGAATTTGTAGTAAAAATTCTTTTAAAACTTCTATTTCCTGATTTACTTCAATACGTATTCCTTGAAAAATTTGAGCCAAGACCTTATGTTCTTTTGCTTTTGGAACAAACTGACTTAAAACTTCTTTTAATTTAAAACTGGTTTTTATAGGTTGTTCAGATCGTTTTTCAATAATTTTTTTCGCAATGGCTTTTGCATTCCTTAACTCACCATACTGAAACAAAACATTGCTTAATTTTTCCTCATCATAATTGTTAACAACTTGATATGCTGATAATTCACCTACCTGATTCATCCTCATATCCAACTCTGCATCAAATCGGGTAGAAAAACCTCTTTCAGCTTCATCAAACTGATGCGAAGACACACCTAAATCAGCCAAAACACCATCTACCTTTTTAATGCTATAAAACCTCAAATATCTTTTTATAAATCTGAAATTTTGTGGTATTAAAGTAAACCGCTCATCGTCAATTGCATTTCGTTGTGCGTCACTATCTTGATCAAAAGCATATAGCTTCCCCTTATCACTTAACCTGCTTAAAATTTCTTTTGAATGTCCACCACCGCCAAAAGTCACATCAACATATACACCATCAGGTTTAATATTTAAACCATCAACACTTTCTTTCAACAATACAGGATTATGATATTCCATCTTCTTCGCTAGTTATATTACCCATTACCTCTTCTGCTAAATCAGCAAACGCTTCTGTCGCGTCATCGATAGCTATTTCATAATTCTCTTTATCCCAGATTTCAATAATATTAACAGCTGATGAAAGCACAACATTTTTTGTAATTCCCGCGAAGGTTTGCAAGTCTTTAGGAATTAAAAGTCGTCCTGAAGCATCCAATTCAACAATTTTTACACCCGCAGTGAACCTTCTAATGAAGTCATTATTCTTTTTAACAAACCTGTTTAATTTGTTCACTTGTGCCATCAACACATTCCATTCGGCCATAGGATATAACTCTAGACATGGCTGAAACACAGATCGTTTCAAAACAAAACCTTCTTGCAACATTGGCAATAGCTGTTTTTTTAACGCACCAGAAAGTAGCAACCTTCCTTTTGCATCAGCTTTACCTTCGTATGTCCCAATTAAATTTACCATACCATTATTGAATTCATTCAAAAATATAAATTTTTTCCCACATTTTTCCACTTTTTCCCACGTTGTTGATAACTTTTCCCACAAATGAAGATTTTCCATCCTTATTTTTGAGTTAATAACTGGCGACATATAAATTGNGGGATTAATAAAAAGGAATGATTTTTCAAAAAAAAGACTACATTTGTATTTTGGATAAAAATTGAAATTTAATGAGTCATACACTTATCAAAGAAGGTAAATATAGTTATATAGAAGCTGGTGAAGGAAGACCTATAATTTTACTTCATGGCCTTATGGGGACCGTTAGTAATTTTGAAGGTGTTTTAGATCATTTTTCAAAAATTGGATATAAGGTGATTTTACCTGAATTACCGCTTTACACTTTACCTATATTAAAAACCAACGTTAAAAATTTATCAAAATTTTTAAAGGATTTTATGGCTTTTAAAAAAATTGAAAATGCAATTTTACTAGGAAACTCTTTAGGAGGACATATTGGGTTATATTTCACAAAATTAAATTTAAAAAATGTAGATGCTTTAGTGCTTGCTGGGAGTTCTGGTTTATATGAAAAATCTTTAGGTGATAGTTATCCTAAAAGAGGTAATTACGAGTATATTAAAACAAAAACTGAAGAAGTTTTTTACAATCCAGAGGTTGCAACAAAAGAAATTATTGATGAAATTTATGCCTTGGTAAATGACAGAACTAAGGTTTTAAAAACATTGACTATTGCAAAAAGTGCGATACGACATAATATGGCAAAAGATTTGCCAAAAATGATTATTCCAGCCTGTATAATTTGGGGTAAAAACGATACTGTTACACCGCCAGAAGTAGCGTAGAATTTAATAGATTATTACCAAATTCAGACCTATATTGGGTTAGCAAATGTGGACATGCGCCTATGATGGAGCATCCTAAAGAATTTAATAGAATTCTTGAAAATTGGCTAAAAGAAAGAAACCTTTAATCCATGAAAATTAAAACCGCTAATTTTGTAATTAGCAATTCCGACGTATCAAAGTGCCCAAAAGAACTACTTCCTGAGTACGCTTTTATAGGTCGATCAAATGTTGGAAAATCTTCTTTAATAAATATGCTAACAGGTCAAAATAAGTTAGCAAAAACATCTGGAAGACCCGGAAAAACACAACTTATCAATCATTTCAAAATAAACAATGAATGGTTTTTGGTAGATTTACCTGGTTACGGTTATGCAAAAGTGTCGAAAACAGTTAAGCAAACCTTCCAAAGTTTTATAAAAAACTATTTTTTACAACGCGAACAACTTATTTGCACTTTTGTTTTAATTGATTCTAGATTAGAACCTCAAAAAATAGATCTTGAGTTTATGGAGTTTTTAGGTGAAAATGGTATTCCGTTTTCTATTGTTTTTACCAAGGCCGACAAAATAAAATTGAATGAATTGAATAAAAACATTCAGTTTTATTCTAAAAAAATGACCAGTACACTTTGGGAAGAAATGCCACCTTATTTTGCGACTTCTGCTACCAATGCTTTGGGAAAAGAAGAATTGCTTAACTATATAGAGGAGATAAATAATAAGCTAGAAAAACCTTAAAATGGCTTCTACTAAAACCAATTTAGAAGTTTTATTTGAAGACAATCACCTTATTATTATCAACAAACAATCAGGCGATATTATTCAAGGAGATAGAACTGGTGATAATCCGCTAAGCGAAATTGTTAAAGCATATATAAAAGATAAATACAACAAACCTGGTAATGTTTTTTTAGGTGTTGTACATAGGCTCGACAGACCTACAACAGGAGTTGTGGTGTTTGCAAAAACATCTAAATCGTTGGAACGTTTTAATAAAATGTTACGCGACAAAAAGGTTGATAAAACTTATTGGGCAGTAGTTAAAAATAAACCGGAAAAGGACGAAGACACACTTACGGGCTATCTAATTAAAAATCCAAAAAACAACAAATCCACCTCTTATTCTTCTGAAATTGAAGGAAGCAAAAAAGCAACGCTTCACTACAAAGTATTAAAATCGTTAGACAACTACCACTTACTTGAAGTTGATTTAGAAACTGGTCGCCATCACCAAATTAGGTGTCAGTTAGCCGCTATAAGCTCGCCTATTAAAGGCGATTTAAAATATGGTTTTGACCGAAGTAATAAGGATGCTAGTATTCATTTACACGCCCGTAAGATTGAATTTACCCACCCTGTTACCAAAGAACAAATAACTGTTCTTGCACCTACACCTAATGATGTAATTTGGAAAGCTTGTAATTAATTTCAACACTAAAACAATAATTTTATCGTTTTAGACTTACTATGCTATTAATCCTAATTACAAAAAAATGAAAAAAATACTTGCCCTAAGTTGTTACTTCTTTTTTATATCATTTGCCATAAATGCGCAGCAATGGCTTACGGACTTTAACGAAGCTAAAAAAATAGCTACGGAAAAAAACCAGCATATTATTTTAGTTTTTCAAGGTTCAGACTGGTGTGCGCCTTGTATTAAATTAGATACTGAAATTTTTAGCACACAACAATTTATTGATTACTCAAAAGATCATTATGTAATGCTAAAAGCAGATTTTCCAAAAAAATCTAAAAATAAATTAACTGAAGAACAACAAGAAAAAAACAACAAACTGGCCGAAAAATATAATAAACAAGGGTTTTTTCCATACGTGTAGTTTTAGATAAAAACGGAAATATTAAAGGAAGTACTGGATACAAAAAAGTAAGTCCCACAGAATATATAAAAATGCTAAATTCATTCTAACTAAAAAATGAATAAGTATAAAATAGTTTTTGGCTTTTTACTTTTATCATTCGTTTTAAATGCTCAACAAATTCAAAAGAGAACTTTGAAATTAATGGGAAGCAGATTTGATATTACTGTAGTAGCAAATGATACATTAGAAGCTTCAAATTATATTAACTTGGCCATTGAAGAAATAACAAGAATTGAAAAATTAATATCTTCTTGGGATTCAAATTCTCAAACTTCTGAAATAATTAGAAATGCAGGGATTAAACCCATAAAAGTAGATAAAGAATTGTTTGACTTAATTGAACGAGCAATTGCTATTTCAAAATTAACAGATGGCGCCTTTGATATAAGCTATGCTTCAATGGATAAAATTTGGACGTTTGATGGAACAATGACCGAAATGCCTTCCGAAGAAATCATAAAAGCTTCAGTTTCAAAAGTAGGCTATCAAAACATAATTCTCGACAAAGAAAATGGAACCGTATTTTTAAAATTAAAAGGTATGAAAATTGGTTTTGGTGGCATTGGAAAAGGGTATGCTGCAGATAAAGCTAAATCGTTATTAATTTCAAAAGGTGTTAAAGCTGGAATTATTAATGCTTCTGGCGATATGAATACTTGGGGTAAGCAGCCCAATGGTAAAGATTGGACAGTTGCCATTACAAATCCATTGAATAAAAATAATGCATTTGCTTTACTTCCAATTTCAAACGGAGCTGTAGTTACTTCAGGAGATTACGAAAAATATGTTACTTTTAATAACAAGCGTTATACTCATATTATTGACCCAAAAACTGGTTATCCTTCAACTGGTATTATTAGCGTTTCTGTTTTTGCTCCAAAAGCCGAATTGGCTGATGCTTTGGCGACTTCAATCTTTGTAATGGGAACTGAGGTAGGAATAAACATAATAAATCAATTAGCAAATATTGAATGCATTATAATTGATGATGAAGGAAAAATCTACTCATCACAAAACATTAATATTAAGAATTATGATTAAAAAAATTAGTTTCCTTATACTTATAGCCTCATTTACATCTTGCGCTACTGTTAGAGATTATGAAAAAGTATATTTGAACGATTCAGATATGGTTTTGTCAGATAAAAAGTCAAATAAATTTATAACAAGTTTTCAAGTGTATCGAGAAGCAGCAGCTGGTGCAAATGGAGGGAAATCAGGAGGTGGTTGCGGTTGTAACTAAGAATCTATGAAAAAATTAACAATCCTATTTATGGTTTTAAGTACTTTTAGTAGCTTTTCACAAACTACTGGTACAACTTATAAAAAAAGAGTTTTAGAAAGTACTGAAGTTGATATTTTAACCAGTTATTACGAGCAAGATGGCGACAATGCTGCTGTTACTGGTGGTATTGGAACAGAAAAATTAACTGATTTTGCTACAAGCTTTGTTGTTTCTATTCCTTTAAATGAAGACGATGTTTTCTCAATTGATGCAACTATTTCAGCTTATAGCTCGGCTTCTTCAAGTAATTTAAATCCATTTGATTCTGGAGCTTCATCTGGTGGAGATGATGATGACGAAGATGAAGATGAAAATGAAGATAAATCTAATGGGAAATTAAACTCAAATGCCGTCGCCTCACCTACGGGAAGTCCGTGGATAGAATCTTCTGGTGCTTCAAAAAGTGATGTATGGGTTAGTGGTACAATTGGTTATAGTCATTCTTCGGAAAGCCGAAATACCATAGTAGGTGCAAATATTAGTTTTGCTACTGAATATGATTATTCCTCATTTGGGGTTGGTGCCAACTTTGCACAATTATTTAATGATAAAAATACCGAAGTTGGAATTTCAATGAATGCATATTTTGATACATGGCATCCTGAATATCCTACTGAAATACATTCATATAATGAAGTAAACGGAGATCTTAATGATGGTTTTTTTGAAGAAGTAGATATATTGGATCAAAATGGAAATGTTATTGACAAAAACAGCAATTATGTTTGGAGCCCATTTAATACAACACTTATTCAAGATGAGTCTCGTAATACGTATTCAGCCTCCGTAAGTTTTTCACAAATTTTAAATAAAAAAATTCAATTTTCAGTATTTTTGGATTTAGTTCAACAAAAAGGTTGGTTGGCAAACCCAATGCAACGGGTTTATTTTGGTGATCGTGATAATTTCTATATTGGAAATGGTGAAAGCATTCCAATATATAATTCAAAAGACAATAAAGACGTATTTCAATTAGCTGATGATATTGAGCGATTACCAGATACCAGATTTAAAACTCCTGTGGGAGCTCGATTAAATTATTATATAAATGAAATTGTGGTTTTACGGACTTATTACAGATATTACACTGATGATTGGGGAGTTTCATCTCATACCGCAAATATTGAATTACCAATAAAAATAGCCGATAAATTCACCTTATACCCATCTTATAGATATTACACCCAAACCGCTGCAGATTATTTTGCCCCTTTTGAAACCCATAGTTCGACTGAAGAATTTTACACTTCAGACTATGATTTGTCAGCATTTAATTCCAATCAATACGGAATTGGAATTACCTATACTGATATTTTTACAAAAGCCCACATTTGGCTTTTTGGTTTAAAAAGTGTTGATTTCAGGTATGATTATTACCAAAGAAATACGGGCTTAACTGCAGGAATAGCTTCGGCTGGCGTAAAATTTATTATGAAGTAAATATAAACGTCAACTAAAATGGTTAGCCTTTATTTTTCTTTTTAACTATTTCATCCAAACATAAATTACCTACGCTTCCTTTGTGTGTGTGAATTACCTTTTTATCTGGGTTAAAAGTACCTTCTTCAATATTTTTACCTACAATTTTATAGGCATCTCTAAAAGGAACACCACTTTGCACCAACTTATTAACTTCCTCAACACTAAACAAATACAAATATTTTTCTTCTTCAACAATATTGGTTCTTACACGAATATTTTTTAATGAATAGGTTAACATTTCCAAACAAGCTTTTAAAGTTGAAAACGAAGGAATTAAACTTTCTTTTAACAACTGTAAATCACGGTGATATCCACTTGGTAAGTTATTTGTAATCAATGTAAATTCGTAAGGTAAGGCTTGTAATTTATTGCATTTACCTCTAATCAATTCAAAAACATCTGGATTTTTTTTATGAGGCATAATACTAGAACCTGTTGTTAATTCATCCGGAAAAGAGATAAAATTAAAATTCTGACTCATATACAAGCAAATGTCCATACTCATTTTTGACAAAGTACTTGCTACTGAACTGATTGCAAATGAAACTGATTTTTCAAGTTTTCCACGTCCCATTTGAGCGGCAACTGAATTGTATTTTAAGGTTTCAAAATGCAATAATTTAGTTGTTTCATCTCTGTCTATTGGAAAAGAACTTCCGTAACCTGCCGCTGACCCCAACGGATTTTGGTCAGCTACTTTATAAGCTGCTTTTAAGAAATAAATATCGTCAATCAACGTTTCGGCATACGCTGAAAACCACATTCCGAATGAAGATGGCATTGCCACTTGTAAATGGGTATAGCCAGGTAACAACACATCTTTATATTGCTCAGCTAATGAAATTAATAAGTCGAATAATTCATCAACCTCACCATTAATTTCGGTTAAAGCATCTTTTAAATACAAATGTACATCAACCAAAACCTGATCGTTTCTTGATCGTGCAGTGTGTATTTTTTTACCTGTATCACCTAATTTTTCAGTCAATAAAAACTCAACTTTTGAATGTACATCTTCAAATGAATCTTCAATGGTAAATTCACCTGCTTCAATTGTTTTTAAAATAGCTTTCAACGCTACTTCTAAATCCAAAATTTCTTTCGCAGTTAATAAACCAATTTTATGCAACATTTTAGCGTGTGCCAAATTTCCAATGACATCGTATTTCGCTAAAATTAAATCTAATTCTCTGTCGTTACCAACTGTGAATAAATCTATTTTTTTATCGGTTGAAAATCCTTTATCCCAAAGTTTCATAATTATTGTTTAGTTATTTAGTCTTCTATTAAAAATGATTTCGACTTTGCTAAATCACCAATATCTTCAACTAGATTATTTCTTCTAATATTTTAATGTACAAATCTATGCCTTCTTCTATTTCGCGTACATAAATAAATTCATCGGCAGTGTGAGAACGCAGACTTTCTCCAGGTCCTAGTTTTAAAGAAGGACAACTCAAAACTGCCTGATCTGAAAGTGTTGGAGAGCCATATGTGGTTCTTCCTAATTTAATTCCAGCTTGCACAATTGGATGCTCTTTTGGAATTGAAGATGAGTTTAATCGCAATGACCTTGGACAAACTTCAGACTTTACATTAGCCGAAATAATATCAAATACTTCCTGATTTATATAAGCATCAGTAACTCTAACATCTACTACATAGTTACAAGTTGCAGGTATTACATTGTGTTGACTTCCAGCCTCAATTTGAGTTACAGTCATTTTTACTTTTCCCAAAGTTTCAGATATTTTTGGAAACTCAAAAGTTTGAAACCAATGAATATCTTCAATGGCATTGTAAATGGCATTATCAGCTGTTCCATGAGCTGCGTGACCTGATGTTCCTTTAGCTTCACAATTCATCACCATCAACCCTTTTTCAGCAATGGCTAAATTCATCAATGTTGGCTCACCTACAATGGCGAAATCAATTTCAGGAATGATTTTTAACATACTATTTAAGCCATTTGGTCCTGAATTTTCTTCTTCAGCGGAAGCCACAATCACAAAATTGTACTTTAAATTATCTCTGTTATAAAAATAAGTGAAAGTTGCCAATAATGAAACCAAACAACCTCCAGCATCATTGCTTCCTAAACCATATAATTTTCCATTTTCAATATCTGGACTTAATGGATTGCGTGTATAACCTTTGTTTGGCTTTACGGTATCGTGATGTGAGTTTAATAATATTGTTTTTTTTGAAGGATCAAAATGTTTATTTTTTGTCCAAACATTGTGCTTATCGCTTTCAAACCGAATATTATGATGCGAAAACCATTGCATAATTAACAAAGCAGTTTCATTCTCTTCCCCTGAAAATGATTGCGTTGCAATTAATTTTTTTAGCAATTCAATAGCATCTTTTGTCAGTTTATCAATCATTTTACAAACTTAAAGTAGTATATAATTTATTTGAACTATTCACTAATGAAGCATCTCCAATCTTCACTTTGCTTACACCTTTATTTAACGCATTGAAACAATTATGAATTTTCGGAATCATACCATCGGCTATAATTCCCTGCGTTACCAATTGTTCGTGTTTTTCAGAATTTATATGTGTAATTACTGAATTTTTATCTTCAATATTTCCCAAAACACCTTTTAGTTCAAATACAAAATTTAATTCTGTTTGGTACAATTTACTCATCCCAACTGCAATTTCCGAAGCAATTGTATCGGCGTTTGTGTTTAGTAATTGTCCGTTTTTATCGTGTGTAATAGCACAAAAAACAGGAGTTAGATTGTTTTGCAATAAAACATCTATAATTATATCATTTACAGCATCAATATCCCCTGCAAAACCATAATCAATATCTTTTACTATGCGTTTGTGAGCCAAAATACAATTGGCATCGGCACCCGATAAACCCATAGCATTGCAATTATTTTTTTGCAATTGTGCCACTATTTTTTTATTCAACAAACCAGCATACACCATAGTTACCACTTCAACTGTAGCTTCATCTGTAACTCTGCGCCCATTAATCATTTGAGGTTGCAAACCCATAGCCGAAGACACTTCAGTAGCTTTTTTTCCACCTCCATGAATTAAAATTTTAGGCCCCTTAATGGTTGAAAAATCTTTTAAAAATGAATTTAAAGCATCATCATTATTGATAACATTTCCTCCAATTTTAAAGATTTGTAATACTTGGTTTTTCATTGTTTATTATTTCTTCCTTTTGCTATTTGAACAAACACTTCACCACTTCAACAAGCTCGATGTGACATTTGTAAATTATGCTCTTTTTAGCATTATAGGTTTTCCAATATTTTTTTTAATACAATTTGTGCTGAATAAGTTCTGTTATTTGCTTGTTCAATTACAACTGAATTTTCTGAATCTATTACTTCATCTGCAACAATAACATTTCTACGCACTGGCAAACAATGCATAAATTTAGCATTATTTGTCAATTTCATTTTATCAGCAGTAACCATCCAATTTTCATCTTTGTTTACCACTCTTCCGTAATCTTTAAAAGAACTCCAATTTTTAACATATACAAAATCAGCGTTTTCAAATGCTTTTTCTTGATTGTATTCAATAGTTGAATTCTTGGTGATTTCTGTATCTAACTCATAACCTTCAGGATGTGTAATCACAAAATCAGCATCTTGTAACTGCATCATTTCAACAAATGAATTGGCAACTGCATGTGGTAACGATTTTGGATGCGGTGCCCAAGACAACACTACTTTTGGCTTGTGTGCAACTTTATATTCTTCCATAGTAACTGCATCTGCTAAAGCTTGCAAAGGATGCCCAATGGCACTTTCCATATTTACTACCGGAATACCAGCGTATTTTTTAAAACTATTGATTACAATTTCTGCTTTGTCTTTTTCTTTATCGGTTAAGGATGCAAAAGCTCTAATGGCAACAATGTCACAATATTGTGCTACTACCGCTGCTGCTTCTTTTACATGCTCCGATTTATCTTCATCCATAACAACCCCATCTTCAAATTCTAATTGCCAGCCTTCACTACCAAAATTCATCACAATCGTATTCAATCCTAAATTTTGAGCCGCTTTTTGAGTACTTAAACGCGTGCGCAAACTGTTGTTAAAAAACAATAAACAAATGGTTTTCCCTTCACCAAGTTTTTTAAATTGCAATTCGTTATTTTTTAAATCAATAGCATCCGCCACTGTTTTTTGCAAACTATCCAAGTCGTTAATATGGGTGTAATGTTGCATGTTATTCTGTTTTAATTTTTGTGAATTCAGATTGTTGTTTCATCGCGTTGGTAATAAAATTATCATTCAAACCATTTACAATCCACGTTTCAATATTTGCCTTTTGAGCAATTTGAGCAGCTTCAATTTTAGTACTCATTCCTCCTGTACCATGCAATGAAATAGAATTTTTAATTTGACCTCTAAGCTCTTGAATATCTGATGTTTCTTTAATTGTTATAACATTTTCTGCATCAATTGATTCTTTGGTATAAATGCCATTTGTATTGGTTGCAATAATTAACAAATCTACATTTAAAAGAGCAGCCGTTAAAGCTGACAATTTATCGTTATCCCCAAATTTAATCTCATCGGTTGCTACGGTATCATTTTCATTAATAATTGGAATGTACCCATTTTCAACCAAAATATTAATGGTGTTTACAATATTGGTTTTAGATTGTTCTTTCTCAAAATCTGAATATGACAATAAACACTGTGATGTTAACAAGCCTAATTCTCTAAATGTTTCCTGATAAATACGCATTAAATGCGGCTGACCAATAGAAGCAAGCGCTTGTTTCACATAAATTTCCTTGCCATTACTTTCTAATTGCACAAACTGTTTGGCAACTGCAATAGCTCCTGAACTTACAATTACAAATTCGTAATCATCTTTTAAATCGGCTATCTGACAAGCAATATCCTCTAACTTACCACGTGAAATATGGTTGGTTTCTTTGGTTAAAACATTTGAACCAATTTTTAACAATATTCTTTTTTTATCTAATTTGGCCATCTCCGTATATAAACCATTTGTTAGTAACTAAATGTTGTAATCCCATTGGACCTCTATGATGTAATTTATCTGTGCTAATGGCTAATTCGCCACCCAAACCAAACTGACCACCGTCAGTAAAACGCGTTGAAGCATTTTGATACACCGCAGCTGAATCAACTGAGTCCATAAATTCTAAAGCAGTGTCATTATTTTTGGTAATAATTACTGCTGAATGACCTCCACCATAAGTATTTATTTTTGAAATTGCTTCTTCTAATGAAGACACACTTCCAATCACAATTTTATAATCTAAAAATTCTTCAAACCATATGTTTTCATCATCAAATGCTGAAATATTTTCATATGAGGCCAATTCCAAATCTCCCAAAATTGCTACTTTTGAAGCCGTTAACTTTTCAATTAATGTTTTAATGAAGTTTTCTTTGTTTGGTAAATTTGAATTTATCAATACTTTATCAACTGCATTACAAGCCGAAATTTTTGCAGTTTTAGCATTGAAAATAACTTTTAAAGCCAGTTCAACATCAGCCTCAGCATCAACATAAACGAAGTTATTTCCGCGTCCGCTAACAATTACCGGACATTTAGCATGTTTTTTTGTAAAAGCGATTAATTGTTCACCTCCACGAGGTACAATTAAATCTACTTTTTGCGTTGGATTTTCTAAAAAAGCCTGAGTTTGGGTTCTATCATAATTCAAATATTCAACCCAATTGGTTGAAATATTATTTATTGTCAAAGCTTTATGCCACAACTCAACTATCACCAAATTTGATTTTACAGACTCTTTTCCGCCTTTTAACAAGATTCTATTACCCGATTTAAAAGCAATTCCTGCAGCTTCAACTGTAACATCTGGTCTTGATTCATAAATAATTAAAACAGTTCCAAAAGGTGCTGTTCTATTTGTTATTTTCATTCCGTTTTCGTGGTTAAAGCTGTACAATACTTTCCCCAACGGATCTTCATCTGCAATCAATTGTTGTAAGGATAAAATCATTCCATCAACCTTATCGTCATCTACTTTTAAACGATCGTACATGGCCAAATCGCCACCACTATAATTCTCAACATCTGTTTTATTTACAGCTATAATATGTTGCCTTTCCGCAGCAATTAATGTAGCCATTGTATTTAAAACATCGTTTCGTTGTTTATGTGTCAACATTTTATTCATCAGCCAAAACTTCATTTAACGCATTTATAAAGTCTTCAACTTGTTGTTTTGTAAAGGTTAACGGTGGTAAAATTCTCAACAAATTTTTATTATTTGAACCACCCGTAAAAATATGTTTATCGAAAATTAATTTCTTTCTTAAATCGCCAACCTCAAAATCAAATTCAACGCCCAACATCAAGCCTTTTCCTTTTACTTTTTTTATTTTAGGAACCGTTTTAATTTGTTCTAAAAAATAAGCATAGACTTCATTTACGTTACTTATTAAATTTTCTTTTTCAATAATATCTAACACTGAAATTGCTGCAACACAAGCCAAATGACTACCGCCAAAAGTAGTTCCTAACATGCCAAATTTAGCTTTGTGCTTTTTTGCAATTAAAACCCCACCAATTGGGAAACCGTTAGCCATTCCTTTTGCTGTCGTAATAATGTCTGGTTTGATATCGTGATATTGAAAGGCGAAAAATTTACCGCTTCGTCCGTAACCAGACTGGATTTCATCTAAAATTAAAATGACTTCCTTTTTCTTACATATTTTTTTTACTTTTTTAAAGAACTTTGTGGTTCCTTCATCTAAACCACCAACACCCTGAATACCTTCGATAATTACTGCTGCAACATCCCCTTTACCAAGTTCATGAACAAGTAATTCAATATTATTTAATGGTAAAAAAGTTACACTTTGCTGTAAATTAATTGGCGCATTGATACTTTTATTATCAGTAACTGCCACAGCAGCTGAAGTACGCCCGTGAAATGAGTTTTTAAAAGCAACAACTCTACTTTTTTCTGTAATAAAAGATGCCAATTTTAATGCATTTTCATTGGCTTCGGCGCCTGAATTACATAAAAACAAATTATATTTTTCGCAGCCCGAAAGTTTTCCCAATTTTTCAGCCAACTCTTTTTGAAGTGGATTTTGAACTGAATTAGAGTAAAAGGCAATATTGTTTAATTGATTGGAAATGGCTTTTACATAATCTGGATGCGTATGACCAACAGATATTACACCGTGACCTCCATATAAATCTAAATATTTGGTATTGTTTTCGTCCCAAACATAAGCACCAAGTGCCTTCACCGGTGTTACGTCGTATAGTGGGTAAACATTAAATAAATCCATTTTTTTGAATTTTTAAATCTGATTAATTTTTTCAAAAGAAGTTACTAAGCCTTTAATTAATGAAGAACTTAAACCTTGGTGTTCCATTTCATTCAATCCTTCAATAGTACAACCACTTGGTGTTGTTACTTTATCAATTTCCTGTTCAGGATGATTTCCTGATTTCACCAATAAACTAGCTGCGCCTAAACAAGTTTGCACCGCTAATTCCTGGGCTTCAGCAGCATGAAATCCTAGTTGAACTGCGCCTTGTGCTGTAGCACGAATTAAACGCATCCAAAATGCAATTCCACTGGCGCAAATTACCGTTGCCGACTGCATTAATTTTTCTTCAATACACATAGTTTTACCCAATGATTCAAAAATATTTTTAGCAAAATCTATGTTCTTTTTCCCATTTTCATTAGCACTTAAACAAGTCATGGACTGTCCAACAGAAATGGCTGTATTAGGCATTGCTCTAACTACAGGAACATCAGCGCCTAAAACACTTTCAATTTCACTGATTTTTCTTCCTGTTACAACTGAAATAATGGTGTGTCTTTTCGAATTCACTGAATCTTTAATCTCTTCTAAAACGCCTTGTAACTGTTTTGGCTGAACTGCAATAATAACAACATCTGAAAAGCGAACTGCCTTTTTGTTATCTGTTGATATTTTTACGTTTGGTAATTTATTCCATGAATCTAAAGCTTCTGTATTTCGTTTTGTTAAATACAAATTTTTCAATTTAAAATTGTCTTGAGTTAAAAGACCTACAGCTATTGAATAACCTAAATTTCCTGTTCCTATTATTGCAATTTTCATAAGTTTGGTTTAAGTTGATTTTAATTAAAATGAATTCGCTTTGAGTTTTAATCCTTCTGTTTCATTTAAGCCCAACATTAAATTCATATTTTGAATTGCTTGTCCTGAAGCTCCTTTTAATAAATTATCAATTACCGAAGTAATTAACAGTTTGTTTTTATGTTTTTGAAGATGTAAAAAACAATTGTTGGTATTTACAACTTGTTTTAAGTGAATAGGAAATTTTGAAACGTGGGTAAAAGTGGCATTTTTATAAAAGTTTTCAAAAATTTCATAAGCACTTTCTATGGTTCCTTCAAAATCTAAATAAACAGAAGCAAAAATACCTCTGCTAAAATTCCCTCTATTTGGAATGAAAAATAATTCCTCAGAAAAACCAGTTTGTAATTTCGCTAAACTTTCCCCAATTTCACCTAAATGTTGATGAGTAAATGCTTTATAAACCGAAAAATTATTATCTCTCCAGCTAAAATGTGTAGTTTCACTAGGTGAAACACCTGCGCCTGTAGCACCTGTTGTAGCATTTATATGAACCTCACTATTTATCAAATCTGCTTTTGCTAAAGGCAATAAAGCCAATTGAATGGCCGTCGCAAAACAGCCTGGATTGGCAATATTTTGAGCTTTTTCAATTTCACTTTTTTGAAATTCTGGAAGTCCATATATAAATTCTTTTCCCTGAAAAACAGCATCTGTATTCAATCTAAAATCATTACTTAAATCAATGATTTTTGTATTATTTGAAAACAAGTTATTTTCTAGAAATTTTTTCGAATTCCCATGACCTAAACATAAAAAAAGCACGTCTATATTTTTATTTACTTCACT